>Ga0208373_1000779_pt1 | contig 49797 bp, 52 predicted proteins | sample RifOxyC2_FD_184036 | JGI IMG/M metagenome (GOLD analysis project Ga0208373, IMG submission 184036) | Soil microbial communities from Rifle, Colorado - Rifle Oxygen_injection C2 (SPAdes) | ecosystem: Environmental > Terrestrial > Deep subsurface > Rock core/Sediment | place: Rifle, Colorado...
CATGAACGGGCATATCGATAAAAACGAGGTTGCGGCTGTTGATTATATTGTTTATAGAATGCAATTCCGCTACGGTAATAAAGATTATCGCATGAATATTAAATCTGAAAACAGGCTGTTGTCAAAGTTCAGTCAGTTATAATGGAGGCTTTTATGCTGAAAAACAACAAGGGTTTCTCCCTCACGGAGCTTATGATAGCCATCGTTATCATAGGCATTCTCTCTATGGTGGCTATCCCCAAGTTCATGGGCACCACGACAAAAGCCAAGTTGTCGGAATTTCCGCCCATTTTGATGCAGCTATACAGCCTTGAGGAAGGGTTCTTCCAGGAGACGGACAAATACGCAACGGACCTGAAGCAGCTGGATTTTTCTGACCCGGAATCGAAGTATTTTGATTATACCCTGGAAGGGGATGGGGTGGGGTTCACGGTGAAGGCGACGGTGAAAGTGAGCCTGAAGGATGGGCAGGGGAATGACCTGAAGGGGGAAAGCGTGACGCTGAACCAAAAGAAAGAGCATGGGGGAACGGAGAATTTGAGGCGGGTGGCGCGGTGGTGAGGCAACCCGGTGATTAGGCTCTTACCGTATACGACATGCCGTAGGAGCTTCTTAAGTGGGTAAATCGCAGATGAGGTTACTGGCACCAGAACTGATTCCAGACAGCCTTTATGATAAGGTAAGACAAATTCTACGATTGCCGGAAATGCTCGCCTGTATTTATCGGGCGATGATTGTTTCACACGGGCTAATACCGCTTTCTCGGTCACGGGATCCTAAGAATCCTCCTATTGGTGGAATTAATAAAGCTCAAACAGATCAACATTTTGCTCAGGCATTCGATGGTTCGGTAGCGCGAACCCAACTCGCACTCTTAGATCCCAAATCTGATGTTTCATCTGCGTCTAATGCGTTTATTAAGGCATTAAGTGGAAACAAAATATGCATTGCTGATGCTCCTTGTGGAGCAGGCGCATCAGTCATGTCACTTCTTGCAACGATTGCTGAGCTGCGTTTAAAGAGTGTTTTACCCAGACAGCCCTTGGATATTAACATCGTTGGAGCAGAAATATCGGAATATGCTAGAGCGTACGCTCAAGAGATATTTCAGAAAATGCAAGGTCCTCTTTCTGAACAAGGAATAAACATCAACGCTCAGTTTATGTCTTGGGATGTCACAGATCAATTAAGTAATACTGCATTAATCCGCCAGATTACGCTTTCGTCTGCGGGGAGTAACAAGACACTTTTAGTTATAGCAAATTTCAATGGTTTTCTTTCACAGGGCGGTAAGCAAAAGAAAGCAGATCCTCAATTATCGGAATTGTTTCGACATGTCTCATTAACAGAAAGTGTTGCGATTTGGATTGAGCCCGCAATGAATGCTGCGGTAAGTGAAGGGGGTTTACTACACAGGATCAAAAACATTGTTCAGAATATTATGAAACCATGGGCAGCTGTATCAGTAAATGTGGATTCTAGTATTCCGACAACGTCTTTGAAGTATTATCATCCTTTAGAGCAGTCAGAGATAATTAATGTTCGTCTTGCATTGCTCAGGATTAATCTTGGGCGGTACGCATGAGTCAATCGCGACCAGGTATATTGGCGGTTCGGGCGGTTAATCAATATCGTCGAAGAGACGTATTGGCGTATCTGTCCTTGAGATATTACCTTAATAATAGTGCAGCACGTAATGATGCCTGGGGTCAAGAGGTTGCAACAGATGTTTTACTTACACGGACAAATCTACCGTATTTTATTTCCAATCACTTTAAAGAACCGGGCCCAGGAGGTGAAATAAAGCATCGTCAACTATTTGTCCCTGGCGCAAATGAAGCGATTGCAGAAGCGGCATTGCTTGACGCTTGTTCGCAATGCCCGCACGTGTTTGGCAATCCCGATAATGTTTATAGTTATGAATTAAATAGCGGGAAAGATCGTTCGGGAATATTTAAGCACTATATAATCGGATTAAAACGGCGACACAATCAAATTGCGTTAGCCTGCGAACGCGAACCAAATGGAATTGTTCAGTATTTAGATATTCAAAAGTTTTACCCTTCAATCGAAATACAGAACGCGATACAGGTATGGCAACAGATGTCAGCGTTGGCGGGTTTGTCCGTGAAATATCGTGAAATTGGTTTAAGGCTTCTGTCAGACCAGGGGAAGGTCTTGAATTCCAACAATGGTAAAGTTTTAACAGGCCCAATGTTTACACACGTGATTGCTAATCTTGTTTTACGTGATATTGACATCAAAGTTGCGCCGGCTTTGCCGGCGAAATACTTCCGATACGTTGACGATATCACTCTTGTTGGGGGTGAAAATGATGTTCGGGTGTCTATTAAAATACTTCGTTCGCATCTTAAGGAAATTGGTTTTGTTCTTCATGACGAATCATCACCAAAGCACCTTACCGTTAATTCAAGCGATTGGTTGAAAGGCAGACATGATTATTGTAGTGAGAAACATGCAGTATCGTGGATGACCTTGATTGGGGATATGAAACGATATCTTGTTTATAAACCGGAAGAATGTCAACGATTGCGAGACTCTTTTCGTGGTGAAGGAATTAGGATTCCGGTTGCTGATTATGCTGCGGCAGCTTTTGAGGCGAGCTTTATAGAAAGGGTTGTTATGTTTGCCAAAGCCCCATGGTTTTGGTGGAAGAATCGAATCTTGTCGGTTGACTATCTTGTCGGACAAGCAAAAGAATTGAACGTTCGATACGAGAAGCAGTTTAAAAACGTCCTTGAACAGACAATATCATTAACGGGGTTTGAGCGTAAGCGTCGTGTGCCAAAATTGCGATATTGGGCTTCTCGCCTCATCTATCTTGCGGATGATGATAAGCTTGCCAGATTAGCATTACTTACCAAAGAAATACAGGAACTTCATTTTCACACTCAAGTCATGGGTGCTGTTGCAACTGGTAATATTGATAAGGTGTTAGAAGTGGGCGCTAATGCCGCTCAGGCAGTAGCTCAACCACTCCGGGCAGCCAAAAAGAATGCAATGGCTACGATAAAAGAAATGACGCCAGTTATGGAACAGGCGCTCGCAATTATTCTCTTAAACGGAGTGCCGGTAGTTGGCAATACGGGTGAATCAATAGCCTCGTCGGAATTAATTCGATTCGCAACATCTGGTTCGGACTTGGCTCTAATGAAAAGTGAGGATCCGTTTATTCGTGAGATTGCATGCCTTCATGGACTTTCGGAAAAGCCACGACACCCAGAATATCTAGAGTCTGTTTTTGATGAAGATGATTATATTGCGTTTGATGCAATTGAACAACTTCAAGAATCCGCATCACTATAGTGAACGTGCATTCAGGCCGATATTAGCTATGTCAACCACCTGCTTTTGCTTGAATAGCGTGTCTTAGGAAGTCTTAGAATATGAAATTATTACCGGGTGAAAATATGCTTCTTGAACGCAATATGGGTAAAGAAATAGAGAGTTTTTTACGAAAAACCGGAGAGGCTAATTGGGTTAAACGGCTTAAGCAACAGGCGAACCTTGAGAAAAATGGCAAAAAGCCATTCGCAAGCAAATTGATGCAAAATAAGAATCCTTTTCTTTTACCAATGAAAGAATACTTAAATCAAAGGATGATATTTAAAGATATTTGGAAACATTCTTCACCTCGGGTTAAGTGGATGGCGCAAAAAATAGCGTCTTTTAATACCATTCATGAGAAGGTTGGGGATGGTGCAAGAAGGAAATTAAACAGTCGTATTCTTGACGATAATCATCTGAGGTCGCTACTGTTTGAAATAAAAGTAGCCTTCCATTTCTTAAGCAAGGGTTATGAGGTTGAATTTCATGACTATGAAAATGAGACCGGTTTGAAAACATTCGACTTTCTAATAAAAAAAGAAGCCTTGGAAGGCGAAGTTGAATGCAAGAAAATAACAACCGATTTGGGAAAGATGATTCATTCCGATAGTGTCGTAAGTTTTTCGGATGAGATATATGCCGTACTAAAACAAAGTCCCGGCAATTATGCTGTCGTGTTGGATTGTAGTTGTCGCCTTCCAAAAGATACGGAAAAAAACAGGCGAATTGCCAAAGCCGTCAATGCTGCGATTGAGAAAAAAGAGCCAATCGTATTTGAAAACATGAAGATGGAGGTTTTTAGTTTACCCGATAGGCTTCCTATTGTCAGAACCCAAGTAGATGCGTATTCCGGCCCGGTCCGGCAGCTGATTCCGACGTAGTCCGGCACCCCATTCCGATTCTATCCGGCACCTGATTCCGGCGTGTCCGGCACCTATTCCGGAGCATCCGGCACTTGTTCCGATGCATCCGGCAGGGGCTGGCCTGTCAATCAAACTCTCTATCCAAGCGTAGCGGTTTCACTTAAACATTGGGCGCTTTCTACCTTTTTAGAACATTTAAAAAGGAGCGAGAATGCCCGGGAGAAACAGCATGCGCAGAATCAAAGAAAGTTTGCGGCTTCATTGCGAAGCGGGCTTGAGCCAAACGGAAATCAGCCGGTCCCTGAACCTTGGCAGAAGCACGGTACAGGAATACCTTCGGCGGTTTGAGTCGCTTCAACTGAGTTGGCCGAATATATCGGGATTATCGGACGCGGAGTTTGAGGTTTTGTTTTATCCGCAGAAGCCTGCGGCGCTTTGTCGGAAGAGCATTGACTACGTTTACTTGAACCGGGAGTTGCGCCGGACGGGCGTTACGCTTCAATTGCTATGGCAGGAATACCGCAAGGAGCAGACGGATGGTTATGGCTACAGCCAGTTCTGCTGGTTGTACCGGGCATGGCAGAAAGGTCTGAAGCCCTATCTCCGCCAGAGCTACAAGGGCGGGGATATTGTGTTTATTGATTACTCCGGAAAAAAAGCCCAGATTGTGGACCGGAAGACCGGAGAAATCAAGCCGATGGAATTGTTTGTCCTGGTGTGGGGGGCCAGTAACTTTATTTACGCTGAGGCCCAGGTGTCGCAGGGACTGGAGAATTGGATAATGGGGCATGTACGCGGTTTTGAATATGGGGGTTGTGTACCGCACAAGGCGGTTCCCGATAATCTCAAGAGCGGTGTGGACAAAGCGTGTTATTACGACCCGGACATCAACCACACATATCAGCAATTGTCCGAGCATTACGGGTTTGCGGTGCTGCCAGCCCGGCCGCGCAGGCCCAAGGACAAGGCCAAGGTGGAGGTCGCAGTTCAAATAGTTCAGCGTTGGATATTGGCCCGGCTCCGCAACCGTATTTTCCATACGATTGAAGCTTTGAACGCAGCCATCCGGCAGTTATTGGAAGAAGTGAACACCCGCGTAATGAAACGGCTTGGGATGTCGCGAAAAGCTTTGTTTGAACAGGTGGACAAACCGAATGCCCGGTCGTTACCGGACCAGCCATTTGTTTTTCAGGAGTGGCTGCGCAAAAGCATCAGCACGGACCATCATGTTGATATTTTCAAACATTATTACAGTGTGCCTACCGTGTTTTACAAGAACCGTTCCGTGGACGTGCGGGTATCCGCCACGATAGTGGAAATCTTTGGCTCGAACAAGGAGCGCCTAGCCACACATGCACGTAGCCATAAGCCTTATGGCTACACGACCAATCCCGACCATATGCCGGAGCGCCAAAAGAGCCTGGCGTGCCTGGAACCTGCGAAATGCATTGAGAAAGCGCGGCACATCGGCCCGAATACCGAGAAGCTCGTCACCGCAATCTTAACCTCCAAACCCTTCCCGCAGCAAGGTATCCGTCCTTCGTTCGGCATCTTCCGATTGGGGCACGACTTCGGCTATGAGGCCTTGGAAAAGGCCGCCGAGGTCGCGGTGGCTTATCATTTTCTCAGAGTAAACCAGGTGCGCGACGTTTTAAGGAGCCGTCTCTACGAACGGTGGCGTCAGACGGAAGAACGTTCCACGGTCATTAATACGGACAATGTCCGGGGCCAGGACTACTTCTCTGGGAGGGCCGCGGTATGAAAGAAACCTCCCTTCGCAAATTGCAGGAAATGAAGCTTCACGGTATGGCGGAGAAGCTTGAGGAACTTTCCAAAAGTCCCAAATACTCCAGCTTTTCCCATGATGACCTCCTGGCGCTTATCATCGATTACGAATATGACCGGAGGCGCAACAATAAAATTCAACGCCTGCTACGAACCGCCAAGGTCAAACTGGGAAACGCCTGTGTTGAAGACATCGAATATTCCGCCCGGAGGAATCTCAAAAAAGAACAGGTCCAGAACATTCTGGAAAGCCGCTTCATCGAGAACGGGCACAATCTGCTCATCTCGGGTGCCACCGGCGTCGGAAAAACATTCCTGGCGTCCGCCTTCGCCAACCTGGCCTGCCGGGAGGGTTTCTCCACGCTGTATTACCGGACGCCGCGCCTTTTGGAGTATGTCAAACAGGAGAAACTGCTCGGAAACTACCTGAAGACCATCGACAAAATCGGCCGCGTCAGTGTGCTGGTCATCGATGATCTCGGTCCGGATGTTATGACCAAGGAAGAACGGAATCACTTCATGGAAATTGTTGAGGAACGCTCCCTGAGGGCAACGACCATCATTACAAGCCAGTTGCCGCTGGAACAATGGTATGGCGTCTTTGAAGACCAGACGGTGGCGGATGCCATCTGTGACCGCCTGTTCCACAATGCTCACAAAATTCAATTGAAGGGGGAATCCATGCGAAAGAAATAGATGAAAACAGGGCGGTTATTGTATCTTAACTACACCGTCGCTGCGCTCCGAGAAAAGAGCGCCGGATGTAACCGGAATCGCCTGCCCGACATAATCGTAATCACCCGCCCGATGCACCGGAATACGCAGACGGGCTTTTCTTATTGGTAGCGGGGTCAGGATTTGAACCTGAGACCTACGGGTTATGAGCCTCTGGAGCCGCCGCTGCAAAATGTGCGATATCAATAAGTTACGCAAGGTATGTTTTTCTAATGCCTATCGTGGGCATTGGTTAGGATAGACGATTTGCGAATAATAATTCGGCTCAGCACAAACCGTCACCTTTAAAACCCGATTGATTTTTCTGGTTTTAACCGAATTCGCATCGCAAATTCCACCCATGCTAAGTTGAAGGGTATTAGATGAAAAATAGGAAAGAATGCCTTGAATCGGCTTAAACGCCATCTTAAAACACGATATTGACCAACTATCAACAAAATAATGTTGATATTGGCGCGATATCATATTATGTTTTACCCATCAATGAACATCTCTGCTATGGCCACAAAACAAAAGGGTGAAAAATGATTTATTCCCTATCGTTCCGGAATTTCTTCTCGTTCCATGAATGGTGCCACGTGGATTTCACGGTTGGGAAAAAAGGCACGGACAACAACTGGTTTTTCGAGAATGACGATGGTGTGCGCCTTAACAAGGTTATGGCTCTTATTGGACCGAACGCTTCGGGTAAAACAACCGTCCTTAAGGCATTCGCTTTCTTGGGTTGGTTTATTTCCTCCTCATTTAGAACCCAAAAAGGAAATGAGGAGCTTGTTCCACTCGACCAATATTCTTTTACCAAGGATGATAAGGGCGAAACCGAATTTGTGGTGGAGTTCCGTGTTGCGGGTACGCTCTACAAGTATGTTGTCTCCCTTACTCCTTCCTTTATAAGCAAGGAGGAGATTTATAAAAAAACCGAGAATGGCTATGTCTATCTGCTCAAACGTACATGGGATGCCAAAGAGAATACTTATGACCTTAAAGCCCAACAGGGTTTCGGATTGGAGGTCAAGGTTCTGCACAACATCTTACGGAAAAATGTCTCAATGCTTGCTTCCACTGAAGCATTGAACCATGAACTTATTAACAGCATCGTTAAATACTGGCGGAACCTCATAACCAATGTGACCCGTGTTGGCAAGTCTTGGGCGACCACTGCTGTTGAAGAGGCAACCCTGTTGTCTGCGGCGGATTCTTATCACAAGGCACCGGAAATCTTCAAGAAAGCGATACAGATATTGAAGGCTCTGGATTTGGGGCTTTCCGATGTCAAACTGGAGAAGATGAATGTCGCCAAGAATGAGACAGGGGAAATCAAAGAAGCCATCTACCCCTTTGGAGTCCACAGCGTTAACTCTGTGGCTTATTTGCTTCCGATGTATTACGAATCTAATGGTACAAAAAACCTTTTTGTTCTTCTGCATCGCCTGCTCCCTGTCTTGATTTCAGGTGGAGTAGCGGCAATCGATGAACTTGAAGTGGATTTGCACCCGCACATGTTGAACCCGTTGCTTGAACTCTTCGCCAAGAAAGCGACTAACCCGCATAACGCTCAGATTATTTTTTCCTGTCATTCCTTGGAAGTCTTGAAGCAGTTGGAGAAAGACCAAGTTTCGTTGGTTGAGAAGGAAAATAGTGAAAGTTCTCTATTCAGGCTCGATAGCTTGGAAGGTGTTCGCAGAGACGACAACCTCTATGCGAAATATAATTCCGGTGCATACGGTGCAATTCCTAACGTATAAGGATAGATTGTGTGGAAGCAAGATCGTCTTAAAAGAAAAGCTCAAAAGACCCTTTTGTTCGTGGGGGAAGGCCCCACTGAAAAGGCATTTCTGGACTACCTGAAAGAGCTGTATCATCAGAGATGGTCGGGTATAAGTATCAAGAACAAGTCTGCTGACGGCGGTTCTCCAGACGATATCATCCGCAAAGCCGTCAAATGGGTTCAATTTGAAAGCTATGATAATGGATGCGTACTATTGGATGCCGACATACCCATTCCAGAGCCGTCACGGAAGAAAGCAAGCCAGAAAGGCATCAACCTTTATATCCCTTCTCCTTGCATCGAAGGGCTTTTCTTAAAAATTCTTGGTGATTTCAGCCATATAAACCCAGACACCCAATCGTGCAAGTCAGAGTTTCACCGGAAATATCTAACTGAAGATGAAGCGACCGAGAAGGATAATTACCGGAAAATATTTCCAAAGGAACTGCTCGATAGAAACAGAACTATCCCACCGCTTGATGCACTGATTCGGATTTTCGAGAAGGCATCATAGACTTCATGGCATCCCTATAAAATAAGAAAGCCAACCCTTTCGGATTGGCTTTCTTTATTGGTAGCGGGGTCAGGATTTGTCGCTGATCGCTCCTGCAATCCCAAGGACATTAATCCGCCTTAGGGCGGATTATCATATTGGATCGACCCCGCTACCAAACGAAAAGCCCATCCTTTCGGACGGGCTTTTCTTATTGGTAGCGGGGTCAGGATTTGAACCTGAGACCTACGGGTTATGAGCCCGTCGAGCTACCGGACTGCTCCACCCCGCGTCGTTTCGTTTTAGCTTATAGAATATAGCTAATAATCCCATGCAATGCAAGTGGTTATAAGACATCTTCAGTCTTGTTTTAGCTTGCTTTTCTTAAACCTTGCTCCGCATTGTCGCCCTCGGAGTGGCACCAAAGTGGCACCTGTGGCACCATTTTGATGGGCGTTACATGGTTTCCAATGGCCTTATGAAGTTCATCTACGCCAGCAAAGTGATAGTGCTTTCGCATGATGAATCCGCTTGACCATCCTCCGAGTTTTGCGACCACGCTTTCAGGTACTCCACTATTTATCAGCCTCGTTGCAGCACACCTTCTCAGGTCATGAAATCGAAGGTCTGTCACACCAGCCTTAGTACAGGCGGTTTTCCATGATTTATGAAAATCACCTATCCTGTGATAGACACCTTTGATTTTATGATAAAAGGCATAGGGGCAATCCGCAGGAATCGACCTGAAATATTCCATCATTACATCAGGAATTGGAAGAGTTCTGCCTTTCTTGGACTTGGTTGTCCGAGATTTTAGCAGGATAACTCTTTCGTCAAGGTTGACCTCAGACCTTTGGATAGCCGCCAACTCGCCTTTTCGGGAAGGCACGTACCAAGCAAATGACACAATAGGTTTTAGCCAGTTTGTAAGGCATCCGTATATCCTATCGAATTCCTCTTGGTTGATAATGTTGTCTCGTGCGTTTAATTCGCGTTCCACACGAAACATTCGAAGGGGATCACAATTAATGTGATTGAAACGATAGGCATAGGCGGTTGCTGCCTTGGCTAACTGAATCATCCGATTGGTATGTGATTCGGTTGGTAGAGTACCTTTTTGCGTTGGTTCCTTTCGCCAGACAGAAAGAATACTATCGAATGCACTTGTGAGGTCGTCTATTTCGAATTCTCCCAAGTCATTCCGAAGTTTCTCCTTCCTGCCTTTCTCCCATGAGTCACCTTTATTCTTATTGCCGTATTTAGCCTTGCTCTGGCAATAATAATCCAGGCACTCAGAAAAGGTACGAAAGGTTCTTTTCAAAGAGCTGGCTTTGCTTAATTTTATCTGTCCTTCAAGCTCGGCCTTCTGCTTAAAATAAGCTTCTTCAGCCTTGCGTTCTGGTCCGTTGAACACGAATCGTTTCCGATAGGTGTGCCCATCCTGTTTGTGGATAAGCTGAATCAGATACTTGCCAGGCTTTATCATTGTGACACTCATTTGCAGCCTCCTATGGCCGCAAAGAATGTCATTGCCCGCCGATAATATATATTAAAATTATCCATGTCGCTACCTCAGAAAGTAAGCTTTTACAAGTTTTGATTCGTTTACTCGCCATTCGCCATTAATTTTTACTAACCCTGGTAGTTTTCGCAGGGTTGCCCAATTGCGAATAGTCTTGACGCTGAAATTTAATAAGCTGGCGACTTGTTTGAGTGTTAAAAGTTTAGGCAGTGTTTCTTGCCGTGAATCCGTAGTTTCCATAATAATTTTCTCTCAATACAGGGAAATTGAGCTAGAAAATTACGTTTAGATTCCCTCATTTTAAGACCTTCCTATTTTATGGGGTTATTATCCCCCGTTTTTCTTACAAGGGGGTTGCCACCCCTCTTTTTTGTTTGCCTCAATCCTAGAAGCTCGCAGACCCCTTTGGTAATCTTTTAAAGAGCGTCCCGAACCGCATTTCCATCTCCCTTGTCGGGGAGAACTTCATTTTAGTTTTTATCTACGCCATTTTATTCCTCCTTTCCTTTGGGTACCCATTCCCTCATCCGATACTCTTCCCTGTTTGTCGCAGGGCCATCAGTGGCTATTATGCCTTTTAAAGTGTCTTCCTGGAACACAAATCCTATGTTGATATCATAGGGGTTTATCATATTCTTAACTATGTAGTTTTCCACGCGGTCCATAAATTCTAAATCTTTATCGTTAAGTCTTTGTTCACGGACTGTTTCAATTATTTCATCAGATACGCAGTACTTGTGGTCTTCGTAAATACCTTCATCGTCATTTTCAGGACAATTATCTCTTTTAAAGCCATTGAGAAAGTCAACCAGTGATTCCGTATATTGGAATGCATTAAAATTCCTTCCCATGAAATTGATATAATATGTTTTTATTTTTGCGAACTCTTCAGGGTTTTTCTCAGCAACCTCATCAAGTTCGTGATATTCGCATTGAAAATGTTTTGCTATTTGCATCTTCGCGAGGAATACATGATATTTGTGCAAATCTTGTTCTTTGTATTCTCGGAGGCGGGGGTCTACTTCTTCGGGCGAGGAAGGAGATGCACTAGCTATGGGGTTAGAATCAGGAGTGCTGCCAGGAGTTTGGCTATGTGCACATTCATCAGGTGATTTTGGAATTCTTTCAGGCCAATATCCAAAATACTTAAAATATTTCCTTTCAAAGTCATCCCTGTCTTTTGCATCATCTATGGTATAAGAACCCTGTAAGGGTTCTATAGAATCAGTAGTAGCTAATGTATTCTCTTCTTCTTTATTTCTTATTACTCCGTCACTGACGGACAGGGAAGGCTTTGAAATCAATGACTTGCTGTCCGTCTTGGAAATAACCCTATAAACGTTGATTCTGAAACGGTCTTTAAGGCATTTCTCTGGGACTAAAACTAAATAGCCTTTGCGAAACATGGAGTCAACGACCCTCCTGCCTACATCCCCCGACTTGCCAATAATTTTACCAACCCGATCCTCTGGTAAAACGACTTCGCCGTCTGCAAGATGTATTTCCGCATATTTTATCTTGCCATAAAGCGGCCTTCGCCATATACGGTCACCACGAGACGGGGTTTCTTTCAAAACTAATCGCTCCATAGATGTCAGCTTCTTTTTATTCACCGTCTTCTTTGACTTTTTCATATTCGTACACTGGTTTTTAACGTGGCCGAAATAATTACTTGTCCAACCCCTTTTCCGTGGACAATCCCAAGCCAACGATTTTTTTGATGGATTCTTTCCACTTTATTTTTACGTTGGTTTTATAAGTATCGTAAAGAGCCATAATGTTGGCGTGGCTATACCACCCATCGAATTCCTGGGCACGGTGTAAGGTTTCAGCGTCGAGTGCATTGTTTGATTTGAGCCTTTTCATTAAGAAATTTGGCTTCCCAATCCAGATAGCGTCAGTTATAAATGGTAGGACCTGATGAACAAGGCCGCGAATGTTTTCAACATTGTCGAGCATCGGCTCAATTGAAAGGCTGGTTTGAAACCCCGCCCCAAATGCGAATTTCAGGGAATTAAACCGCTCTTCAAATGTGGGGGCATTGGGCTCCCAAAATCTTAAAATCTCATCGCTGGATGATCCAATCGTAAACCTGAACAATATTTGTTTTTTATAAGGCTCAGTAGCCAGACAAATGGTCTGGATGCACTCAAGGTGGGGCTTGGTAACCAACAGGACTTCATTCCCCGCCATGAGGAGCTTCAGAAGGTACGGTAAAACGACAGAAATATTTCCTGGATGGATGTCATGGGCCGATGGAAACATTACACGGCCCTTATATTTCTTAACGTCCTCGCTGACCTTGGGTCCATAAACGATTTCATTTACCCAATCAGCAGTCGATCTCCGCTTAAAACGTGCGGCCATCTCTTTTGCGTAGCAGTACTTGCAATTGTGGATGCAACCGGAAATAATATTGCATGAAAATGCCGTCCACTCATACATTCCAATAGCTTTTTTTTGAGCACATTTCTTTGATTTTTTCATAAGTTTCTCCTGTTCATTAAAAAATGTTTTCCTTGTTACCCATAGAAAATGAATGAAGGTCAATTAGGGTGTGTGGCTGCGCCACACACCCTAATCCCAGCATTACGCCGCTTTCTTCAGCCCAACCTTTTCGACAAGTTCCTCGGTGCAGGAAAGCAGTTCCTTGCACTTCTTGGCCGCAGCAGTTGTTTTGCCATCGAAGCTCTCCATGAGCTTCTTGGCTTCCTTAAGGATTTTCGCCACGGATGCTTTGGGTTCGAAGGGCTTTTCCTTGTCGAATTCCCGAGCCTTATTGTCGCACGCCTTCAAGACCGAGGCAAGATACGCCTGGAGGATAGGGTCATCCTTCAGGTTGTGCTTGTTGTGGTTCAGGCGGTAGTGGGTCTTGTAGTACTGGCTCAGTTCCACGCGGATTTGGATGCGGGAGGCTGACCCTTTCCGCAGCCCACTTTTCAGATAGGGCTTCACGTACTCGGACACGCTTGAGCGAATTTTGGAATCCTCAAGGTAGATTTCCTGGAACGCTTCATCCGAGAGCGATGCTTCGGAAATCGCCAGGGTAATCTTCACAGCCTTTTCAGAGGCATCCGCGTGAATGGCGGGGATGGACTTCCCAAAGAGCGTGACCTCCGTGTTTGAGGAGAATGAAACGCTGTCCTCCGCTTTGACTTTCTTGAAGGAACGGAGGGACGCGGCGAGCGTCTTCCCATCAGGACCGACTACAGTAACTTTGCCACCGCTGCCCAGGAAGAGTACCGGTTCCTCAGCGACATGAATGATGTGGGTGGATTTGTCTTTGGCAAACAGGTTAGCGATGGCCAGATTGGTTTCGGGAGAGGTAGGCTGACTTACCGAAACCCGCGTGGTAAACCCTTCCAATTCGCTCAGGAAACCTGCGTAGCAAGGGTCATCGCTGGTGGTAAGTTCGTACTCGTAGGCAGGGTCGAACTTTCCTGCTTCATCGTAGACATGGAAGTTGCTGATACGCAGGATTCGGTTGTTCGAGGAATCCAGACTCAGGAGATCGATTCGGCGGAAGTACTGGAAGGTCGTCTTCATTCCAATACCCTCGAAAGAGATGAGGTTGGCTTCATCACTCGGTTCGCGGAAAGTGGTAAACTTCGCGTGGTCAAAACACCCCTTTCCGTTATCGAGGACAGCAAGGGAATCTTCCTTCACCCGAATCTCGATTTTACCATCAGCGGGATTACCGATGGCGTCGACACTGTTCATCACCAACTCGCGGACAGAATCACCGAGACTGTCCACGGAATTGGTGGCGGAAACGATTGCTCGTTCCTGGTTGAGTTGGACGGTTGAAAGTTTCATAAGAAACTCCTTAGAAAAGGTTAATGGTTTGGCGGGCGTACATTCATACGCCCGCCACTAAAGTGTTTGTCAAGCCTCCCAACTGGTATCCCAAGGGTCAGTGTAGTCGTAGCCGTCGCGGAGCAAATTAATTTTAGTCCCAGGTTTGGCGGTCACGATAGCACGAATAATTTGCTGCTCATGGTCGAGGTTGCTATTCTCCGAAGGAAGAATTTCAGTGCCAACTCGCACCTGAAATTCCTCCTCTACAATAAGTGCGTCTGCAAGGGTCAGGAAAATACCCTTGCAAATCTTTGCGGCTCTTTTTGCTTTTTTCGGGTGCGTCTCCCACAACTCAGCAAATTTGCTCATCTCCTCATACCGAGCCTTTTTGCTTTTTTCGAGAGCCGAGTCCTTGGTCTGAGCCTTCGTGTTAGACATTTTTTCCTCCAGCTTTAGAGTTACTGCTGCAAACACCACCTTGGCATCTGCTTTCATAAGCAGAGGGTGAATTTTAACCCAAACTTTGGATTTTTGAACTGGAATAAATGGCCAAGAAAGGGAATTGGCTAAATTATGCTAAAAAGGCCATCTTTTTTGGGGAACAGACTTGGGAAAAATGAATTTTAAATTTACCGACCTCGATGAATTTTCACCGAGGCAGAGCTGAAACGCTTAAGCTGGTAGTCGAAAAATGGGGACAAATTGAGGGGAGAATAAATGGAGGGTTAGAAATTTGCGGACATGGAACTATTAAAGTTCGGATTCGTCTTTTCTCTCTATTCTATCAAACAATTTATTTTCTTCATCCCTATAATCTGATGAGCTATAATTATCATATTTGATACGCCCGTCCATTGAAAGGTGACTGTAAGGTGTCGACCGTTTCTTATCATCTGAAAATTTATCATCTATTGTTTTGTAATAATGCCTGAAAAGTGCTTTATATGAACACGTTTCTTCATCTAAATTTGTAACGGGTTCAATTTCACATTTAAACTTCTCTTTCAGTTTTTTCTTCAGATTATAAATAAGAGTCGAGCTATTTGATTTGTCGCTTTTATCTAATTTAAAGAAGTTACTATCGCTCCGCTTTATAGAACCATTTTTAATAAGGAAAAGAAGAATTTTCCATTCCATGGCTTTATCATTTTTTCTACGGTCGTCAAATCCAAAGGCACCATATCTAATTATCTTCCTGCTTTGACCAGGATATTTCACCTCAATCTCATCAGTGTTTAGCCAGTCGTTAGTTTTGCGTCCAAATATGCCAAGTTCCAAATCTTCCCATTTTTCAACTTTAGGAAAAGGATCTTCTTTAACATTAGAATCGTGCCCATCATTTTTTAGATTAATATTTTTGAACCTCTTTATCCAGTTCTTTATCGAGTCCAGTTTTGTTGCAATGAAATAAATGCCAGAAAATAGAATGACTTGTAGAATTGGAATAAATAAGACTACTTGTTCTTCTTGGCTTGTTTTTAAAACACGCACACCGAATGTATTCAGGAATCGTAAGTTCAATCCATACAATAATAAAGGCACGATGAAATAAGTGAAAAGCAAGGTCGGATTAATCTCTTTTGCAACACTTTTTATCAATAAATGAAATTGGATTGCCCCAGCCAGTCCAACGCTGCAAACACATAATGAGAAAGTAAAGTTAAGGTTATCGGCGAATGTCGCTTGCACCCATTCATGGCTACTGTAAAACCGATTAATGGATAACAGCCAGTCAAAGCGTCCACAATTGATGCTATATGCTGCAACAAAGTATGAAGCACAGATTATGTTCGTTGCCAGACTAAAAAGAAAAATAACCAGAAAAGATAGATTGCGTTTAAAGGTCATATGGTCAATCATATGAAAATAGTCGATTACGATTTCTTATAAAACTTCGACCTGCGAAACGCTCCCAACGCTTTAGCCATCGGTCTTTTTACGATTTCTCGTGCCTCCTCGTAAGTTCCTGAGAACATCCGACGAGTTAATCTGGGATCGAGTCTATAAAATGTTTTCCAGCATGTGTGCTCATAGGCTGGGTGAATTCTCTTTGGGGACCAACCTCCATAAATGAAAAGTTTATGTGGCGTTACGCAACTTAACGACAGGTAAATCCATCTTACTGGTATTAACCTTTTCGTTTTCCACTGGTAAAAACCAACATCTACTGCAACATCTTTTGGTTCTTCGTCATCGTATCTACGTATTTTAGCATAAGATGTCCAGCCTAGTTCACTTAATTCAGACCATCCAGCATCACGCAATACAACTAGTCTATTTAGAATTGCTCTGACTGCATTAATCGCGTTAAAATTTAGGCTCTCACTGTTATTAAGACTGAATTTACCAAGTTGAGAAATCTTTTTCCACTCTGCCGTTCCTAAAGGCTCAAGAAAAGATATGTCATTTTGCTTAAGCATTTTCAAGAACTCCTCTCTGAGAAATCGGTCGAGGGCAGAACCTCTATTTGCGTTCTTTATGGAATCGGCCAATTCACTCCATGTTATCCAGGCTGTTCTTCTTGGTAGTCGTCGTGCCAACTCAGAATCAACCCCGTACTTGGTCAGCATGACCAAGGCGGCACCCTGCCTTTTCCTACTCAATAAGTTTGAATAACCTTCAGCTTGTTCTGCCGATAATGGTGCTCCAAGTTTTGCTTCGATAGTCGCAAATCTTTTGTCAGTCTTAATATGGCTGTTCCTGCCCCAAATTTCAGCGTCAGCAATAATCCTTCTGTCTTTACTAATTTTGTGCATTGTTTGGCTTTGAGCATATAGTCTGGAATTTCTTCCAAAAATATTACCCAGCCTACACTTCACTAAAGCAATGAAAGCCTGCCGAAAGGATGGGCAATGGTTAAACATCGCCACGAATATTTGAGTCAGGGTGTTTTCGTTCTGGCGATTGTTGTACTTCGAGAGCGTCTCAAAGAACGTCTCTTTATTGTGCTTGTGAATATGCATGTCGATTAATTGAAAACTAATTACCTTGGCCCTTGATGTGAAAGTAAATTGCATATATGGGTCCGATTTTCCAAAACATATTCTATAGAATTTCATAATCCCCCTTTTCCTCTAGTTCCTGGAAACTCCTTTAGTTTTTCCAAAACCTCAAAATTGATAGAAGAGGTAGTTGTATTCCCCCAACTACTGTCGGCACGATCTATGCCAGGGGCGTCGTTCCAAAACTCAAATCTATGGAGGTCCTATGTCAAACTCACAAGCACAAACTGTTTCTAAACCCACAAATTCAAAACCAGAAGGAGGAACTATGTTCGAGAAAATCATGCGTGAACTTCAACAATTAGCCTCTGCCCGTGTAAAGGAATTGAATGTTCCCACAGAAGACCAGGTAGCACGAGTCAGGGTTTATCTCGCTCGTAACGGACATCTCGTAACAAAGCAACTTGAATCCATGCCATTTCAGAAATGCTTATTCAAGCATATAGCACCCTTATCAGAACTGTTAGAAATAAACATTGACCAGAAGCTACTGCGTGTCAGTGAAGAAAACACGCGGGAAGATGTCCTCTGTAATCGCATCAAGCTCGAACAATATCTCAGCCAGATTGAATTTAATGGAAAGACTTATTTCCCGCTTGGTGCAACAGGCTCACTCAAAGAGGGCAAGATGTGGTTCGGTACTGAACAGGTACGGTCAATAGTTCATGCTATGTTCCCTTATTCAGAAGGAGCTGCTACGTATCTGGGCATCCTGCTCAGTCAAAGTTGGGAAGGATCTTTTGAATCCAGCAGGATTACCGTCTATGAGGAAACCATAGATGATGGGATGGGTTATATCCGCAAATCCTTTTCAGTTCAGAATGGGATTTACGCCCAATCTCAGGTCAGAATAATTGACATTCAGAATAAGAGTGCTGCCAAAGGAACACTTTTGCCAATGGAGGATAGTCTGTTTTCGAAAATGTTCGGGCAAGATAAGGACATTGCAATAAATAGCACCCTTATAAAAACTGAAAGCAAAATATTCCAAGACGCAATAATTTCAGTCAGGGCAATTGCAAAATATCGCCACATGAAATCCAGCTTTCAGGTTTTACAGCACATCACACAAGAGGGACTGGCAAAACTGAAACCCACATTGGACAAGCATCTGGACGATATCTTTATGCGATTCACCGATAAGCAAAAAGCCGTAGATGAGCTTAAAATAAAACTGGTGGAGGAAGAAAATGCTCTACTGGCCGATACAAAACTCAGTATGGCCCTGTTATCCAATCTGCCTGTCACTCACCCGTGGATTCAAAATCGGCTCACCTCGCTATGGCTGAAAGAGATTCAGGAGATTGCGTTAGGCGGAGGACTGGAATTTACAAGCGGTCAAGCTGCATATGATCCGAGTCTCAAACAAGGGGAAGTCAGATTCCATCATGGCAGCGTATTTCTGAATCCAAAGGATATTTCAGAGAGAGAATTCGGGGATTATGATGGCGATCTCATTCCAAGTTTAATTGACCGTGAAAAACGCGAAGCAATAGTTACCCGTTATCCAATCGTCCAGGCATCAGCTATCCTGAAATTGAAAATCGTGGGAGATATTCCCGCCGAATTGAAATCAAACCCCTTGGCCGTAGATGTCCTGACTAACCATGTCAAACGGTTGCTCCATGTGAACAGTCCTGAAACGAAGAAGAAGCGGACACCCCTGACTAACTTACTCTCTGTTTTACTCGACGGTTCTGTAGGTGGTGGCATAGGTGGTTCAACTTTGGCTCTGGCTGCTGCTGTGGCTCACGGTAAAGATGATTTATCGCGGGAACTAACTCTCTATAGCCAAGAGGACGTTCTTTCTTTCAAGCACTACGTAAACAGACAGGCAATGGTAAAGCCATACTTAGTCTTGAAAGAGTTAGTTAGTCCAGAGTGGTTTGGGATTAACCCGCAACGATTGTTCGATTTCAAGGCCGTAGAATACCCTGGAACGGTTTCGGCCTGCTGGAACTATGTTTGCAGTAGGATAAGGGCATTGGAGGGCTCCGTAGACGCTCAGAGACGGCCTTTGAATGAATTTCGCGGGCTAATACCTATTCCAAAATCATTCAGACGTAGAGAGTTTATCCGCGTTTACGAATACTACAAGCGTTACTGCCGTTTAGTTAGTCAGGCCATGGAAAAACAGGACGAGGAAGCCTTGAATCGCGTCATCAAAGCAACGGAAATCATCGGCATGGGTATGTCGGATACTGAAATTGCTCTCGCATTTCACATCAGCCATATGGCAAATCGCGGCCTTGGGGCATTTCCAATCCACCTTGGAATAAATCAGCTGGTAAAACTCTTGGGTTACTCTGAAATCAGCGTTCCTGTAATGGGAGAGGGCGTGGTTTCAAGGTTCCCTTTGGAAAAACTGGAGGATTCCGTGTCTCAAAAGCATGTTGACCTCTGCCTGAAGAAGTTATTCGCGGCATAACACCTCCCTCACCCGATTCCCAAAGCCTTCCTCGTTCTTCCTCCCTATTTACCCGTGCCGTTATTCGATGTTCGTGGCTCTCATGGTGCCTAACGGCACGGGGTTCTTGCATCTTCAAAATAATTTCATCCTAAACATTTAACGAAGGAGTCTCTTATGAAACTCATCAAAGCCGCAATCGCTCTGGAAGAAAAGATGGACGTTGCCGTTGACAATCACAAATTGCTGAAAGCGGCAATCGCTATCGAGGAAAACACAGCGAAGTACAAGAAAATCTTCCTGGGAAAAGCAGTTCTGGGATTGTTTTTCCTGAAAAGCAAACTCAAGATAAAATAGGGAGGACGTTATGTTGTGGTTAAGCCTTGTCGCTATTGTTTGTGCTGTAATCACTGCTTGCTTCATGATTGCCGAAATCCATTGGAGTCTCCAGAATGTCCTGCGATTGATGGAAGGCAGAAATGTTTTCGGCAAATTAATTAGAATCCCGTTTTTACCGTTCTGTTTTCTTCCGTTAATCTGGGATGTGTTGATTACCATCGGTCTGACCATGTTATTCGGCATGGGTGCCAACCTTATAGGAATGATGTCGAGCATGGTTCTCTGCTCTCTTGTCGCCGCTTATTTATTTGTGCAAAGGCGACGTAGGAAGTGGCACTATGCGTGACGCTATAATAACTTTCGGAATGGCGATGCCCCCAGAGGCAACGTCATATTTTCTTCAACGTATAATTCTGGTTATAAGCATTTATCAAACTATTAAAATTTAATGGAGGGCCTGATGGACAAAGAGAATCTCGCTCGCGTTACTGGTAATAGCCTTGCTTACCTTCTTCTTTCAGTCCTCGTTCTTATGCTCCTCAAGAGCTTTATCGTAGGCTGATATTCAGCGTTTTTTTACACAAATAGGCTGAAATTTCCATTGGGATGCCTATCTTTGTAACTCATTGTCAATCAAGTAATATCAAGTTATTCTGTTTCCATTGGGGTGTAACAAATGCTAACCCCATGATTTTCCTCTTTTTCACCTTTTCAAAGGAGTCTCAAAATGATCAAACTCGGTAGTCTCAAAACGGCTGAAGAAGCCATTTCCGCCGCAGGAATGAATTGGGCGGTAGAACAAACCCCAATCATGGGCACCAATGGGATGGATATCACCTCCCACAAATTGCTTTTCCGTTCCGATAACAACCAGCCTCTTGGTGTAGTCGGAAGCGGGTACATGCCAATTTCAAACGCTTCGGCCTTTGCTTTCATGGACGTGCTTTGCGAAAAGCAGGGGGCAACGTGGGAATACGGTGCGGTTATTAAGGGTGGCAAGAAAATCGTCCTGCAAGCCCGTCTCGGAAATCCCTTTGAAGTCCGTCCAGGTGATGTTTGCATGGAGTATGTGACTCTCGTGAATTCCCACGATGGAAGCACTTCTTTAAGGGCGTTTTTCACGCCGATTCGCCTTTTCTGCATGAATCAGTTGGCTGTTGCTCTTTCCAGTGCAACGTCATCTATCAATCTTCGGCACACTGCCAGCATCGAATTCCGTATTCAGGATGCCTTCCAGGTGTTCGCTCTTTCGGGGGAGTATTTCGCCGCTTTCAAACAGAAGGCTGCGTATCTCTCCCAGAAGGTCTGCGATACGGCGATGGTGAACCGCTTCCTCGATGAAGTCATGAAGGACACGGGCAGCACCAAAAACGAGAACCAACGGCTGGAAGTTGTCCGCTTGTTTGAGCAGGGTAAGGGCAACGGTAAAGGCTCTGCCTGGGATTTGTGGAACTCTGTAACCGAATGGGTTGACCACGAACGCGGCTCCAACGCTGATAAGCGTCTCGAATCCGCTATGTTCGGCCAGGGTAGCCATCTCAAGCAGAACGCCTGGGAAACTGCTCTCGCCCTGTAACTTTTATTTTCGGGCTGGATGAGCCCTTGTGAGTAACGCTGAAACTCATAATGGGATTTCATCTGGCCCGTTTTTAATATATCGCGGGCTGATTGGGTTTACAGGTTGGGCATTGTCGAAGCCCTGCCCCAGTTTGCCTTTTCAGCCCGTTTTCTTTTAACCCTAAAATGGAGGCCATTATGAGTAGCCTGGATATTACCGAACTCAAGATTTATCCCGTAAAAGAACGGGTTACAGAAACCATTGCTTTCTGTACGGCTACGTTCAACGCGGCCCTTACTGTCTGCGGAATCCGCATTCGGGAAGGCAAGAAGGGCATCTATGTCGCGTTCCCCTCTCAGAAAAGCAGGGAAAGGCGATATGCAATCGTCTATCCCGCAAACGAGGAGGTGAAGAAAGAAATCTCAAACCGTATCCTCGCAACGTATGTCATTAATCACTTGGAGGATGACAATGTTGCTGCATGAACAGTGCATAGAAATCCTTCAGAAGACCAATGACGGGAAAGATTTGAGCCCTTGCCATCTCCGCCTCATACAAGATGCGGTAAATTACGGTCTGACAGAAGCGGGGGAAATAGCTCTCAACGAACTTTACCAAAATGTAATTCGCGGATACAAGCCCGCATGGTTCCATGGCATTGAGCATTTAACCATCGACTATGAGGGCTTTGTTTACTGGAAGGACAATCAGGTTGAGCATTACAACCTTTCTTGGGCCTATGGTAATGCCGCCAGAATAGCCGCAATAGAATTGGCTAAGAGGTGCCATACTGTTGAATCTCGTGGAGAGAAAGCGACCACCGCTTCCGTCATTTGGAATTATCAGGCCGCTTGATAATTCGTTTTGCAATCCCTAAACAATCAATCAAAGGAGTTTCCAAATGGAAAACCAGACCCTCAAACCCGTCAAGATTTCGTGCGGCTATCGTGCGAAATCCTCGGCTAATTTTCAGTCCGAAGAATATTCTATCGGTCTGGAAATGGACGTTCTTATTAACGGCAAGACCGAGGAAGTCCAGCAGAAAGCCGATTTGCTGTATGCTCTCTGCAAGCAAATCGTCAACAAACAGCGTGGCATCAGCGTGGATAGCCTGCTTACGCCGCCCGCCCAGTCTGAAACCAAGCCTGAAACCAAGTCAGAGGCCAACCCCGAAGCCCCTGCCCAGGCTCCCGCTGCACCGCAGCAAAGCAATGGCAACGGGGTTATTTCTCCCAAGCAGGTGAAATATATCTTCGCCCTCGGCAGAACCAAAAACATGTTCGGCAAGGCTGTCCGCGATTTGGTTTTCGACCGTTTCAAGAAGCCTGTCGAGGAAATCTCCCGTCATAACGCAAGCGTTCTGATTGACGAGTTGAAGCAGGCTGCCTGATTCCCTGTCTCATCCCTTCCCCCAAAGGGGGCGGTTTTTTAAGCCGCCCCCTTTCTCTCTGTATTTTAACCTGGAGTTTTTATGCAAATAAAAGAACTGTCCTACAGCTCGTTCAACGAATACGCCAACTTCTGCCCGCTGAAATATTACTACCGCAAGATTCTGGGCCTTGAACCCGAATTCATTTCATGTGAAATGGTTTATGGTTCAGGATTCCATTCCGCTCTTGAGCAGCATTACATCGCTATGCTCGAAGGAAAATCTATCACATTCGAAAGCATGGTGGATGTATTCGCTGCGTCTTTCGACAATCCCAAAATCCGTTATAACGGACAAACCAGGGATGAACTCATCTATGAGGGAGCCGAACTGCTTAACCTTGGCCGAAATCTAAATCTCGGTAAAGTCACAGGCGTTGAGGTTCCGTTCGAAGTGAAACTCGCCGATGACCTCACCTTAACGGGTTTTATAGACCTTCTGGTCATCGACAAACACGGTAGGCGGTGTATAATTGATTTCAAGACGGCCAAGAAGCGGCCATCCCTGAATGACGTGGAAAACCATCACCAGTTGTCAACGTATAATCTGGCCTATCCAGATTCATACATGAAACTCGTTGTGTTTCTCAAACAGAAGAAACCCGATGTTGAATGTTTCGATACAACGCGGGAACTCGCGGACAGGAAACGCATGGTAAAAATGTACCTCGCCGTAAAGCAGGCCATTGAATCAGGCTGTTTCTATCCTAGGGAAGGCTACTGGTGCGGAGGATGCGGCTACCGTGATAAATGTAAACAGGACTTTTAACAAAAGGAGTTTTCAATGGAAAGGTTTTTGGTGGAGGTGACTATCGTTCAGGAGGTCAAAGCAGACTCGAAATTCGAAGCAGAGAAAAAGGGTCTGCTGAATGTCCCGAAGCTCATCTTCGATCATTTACATACGAATGTGGAAGTGAGCTATAAAGGTGCATAGTTGTGGGTCCCCTTTGCGGTCTTTGACCGCAAAGGGGTAATCCAATTTTATTCAGTGTTCAGTCATTAATAATTGACAAAAAAACAGGAAGTATATATATTAAAAGTGCTGAAACCCTACGGGCTATTGTGTGTATTCACAGTAGTCGGTTGGACAAAATTGTCTGATTGCTCTCAGTTAAGGCGATAGCCTTGCCTAAACGGCTCGGCGTATCCACCCTTAACTGGGCTGCCGTAGGGTTTCAGCGATTCTACTGCAACGGATACGTCGGGCTTTTTTGTTTGTCACACCTCGACTTCCACCTAAAGCCCTGTTGTTTTGTATCGTTCTTTAATTATAGGGAGGTTCTATGCGTTTATGTTTTCATATCCTTATTTTAGCGTTTGCCGTAATTGTTCAAGCGTCCCAGGTTTCAATGTGGTCACCCACCTTTACCTTAAAAGGCACGCTCGATACCCTCACAACGGGTGTACATGATTTCCAGAACACACAAGGCCCGTTAGAACTGATAGTTACACCTACACCATTTAATCCCACAACACGAATCCAATTACGAAATATTGATGCTAAAAAAGCTACGCAAATGGCCATTTATAATGTAAATGGCCAAAGGGTCTGTGATTTCTCAAAAGAAATCGCCAAAAACATAACCGAAATTGTTTGGGCTCCACAGTCAATTACATCTGGCGTGTATGTCGTTCGACTAGTCTCTGGTAGGAATGCCATCAATAAGAAAATTGTCTATATGAAATAACGGAAGTCTATTATAACGGCAAACAAAGGAAAACATTATGATTAAGATAATTTTAGCAATAAGTGTAGTAGTCACACAGGTTTTTGCGGCAACCCCACAAATATTAAGCTATCAAGCCGACACTGCTAATTTCATAATTATCTCGCACACCCCTATGAGCTATGATACGATAGGCGTTGTTCGCCATTATTTGGATAGTACTGTTATTTTTGATAGTTCTGTTGTTGTTTCTGGCTGCAAGCAACTTGTTTATAATCCCATAACGAATAAAGACACCCTGGTTTGTAATGGTACGTTTACGATTGGTCGAATTCAACATACAGACTCCGCACACGTTTATACCATTGATAGTTTTACCACTGTTGTTTGGCAAGGTTCAGCGTTGTTTTCAGTGCTTGACCCAGATGCGGATACTATGCGGATAACTTTCGATGTAAATATTGGAAAGGACACCATCGCTGCTGACTCAATTTGGGGCGTACGAAAGGTTTTTACAGGCTCTAACCAGCTCGCACACTTTCAATTTCATTATACACATAAAAACTGGAACGGCTTTATTCCTGCAAAGGTACGCATAATGTTTGATGATGTTTATTATTACATAAAACCAAAGGTTTTTGCTGGCAATGATACGGCTCTCCCAATGGGAAGCACCTATACGCTTCATGGAGCAGCAAGTGATTCTGCGGAAGGTGTTATCGCAAAGATGGAATGGAGTATTGGCGGAAATCCCTTTGTTGTAACGACAACGGGGGATGCACCATTACAACTACCTTTGAATGATACAAACATTACATGTGTTTTCAAAGCGACAGACAACGACAACAATTCAAGCTATGATACCGTTGTTGTAACGAGTGGCGAATGGTATGTGGCTTGGCAAGATTCATCTAAATCCGTCCTCGATGTCGTGTTTCATCGTGAAGTACCATATTTTCGAGATGCATATAAACACCTTTATAGATGGTCAACGACCTATTTCAATTGGTTCGAGTATCCAAACGCGAATGTCATTAGTGTTACAACTAGTGATTCTGGTGTCTACGCTGCAACATACACAACTGATTCTATGGATTCTATCTGTCTATATAAGGTAATGGATTCCACATTTTCCTTAATAGCCTCCTTGCCAGACTCAGTTTCTAATACAAATGGTGTTTTCCAGATAGACGTAGATGAAAATGTGTCATATTTATCTACCCTTAATTCGAGCTGGGTAATCAAAGGGTACAGATTTGATCCTGCTATGACTGCAATATGTACCCTTGGCAATGGTTCTTCCCAGTACATGGCATCAAAAGCTGTGAATAATTTCTATTATATAGCTTATCGATTTTATGACGTATGGTCATTTAAGAAATATAATGGCACTTGGAGCCAATTCGGGCCAAATTTAATCTCGGTAAAATCAGGAACCTCTGGATTAATCATGGATACAGATACATGTTATCTTGCGGTGAACGGTGGCAATAACTCGACGCAGGTAGATCTTTATAAACTTATAGGTACAACATGGTTTAAGATTGGTACAAATTTATACGGTTATGCCAGCTTCGCCGGGCTTCCGATACAGTATTACCGCATACACCCATCTTTTACCGTCGTGAATCATGTGCCATATGCGATGTCCCGCATGACATGTGTAATTAAATATTTCGACGGGAATTGGGTGAACGTAGGAAATTCAATTCCATCAAAATCAGGTACTTCAATAATCTCAAATGAAAATAAGATCTATGTGATAGACGTCGCAAAATTCAGAATCTATGCACTTCGATAGATTTTCGCGGCAGTCAGTATGAAAAATGGGGTCACGTCAATAATGCCCTCGACGCTGTATCATCTTTTTCGATTGCCGTGACTAGCAAAGAGAGTTATTTCGCAACGGTCGGCTCATCGAATACTTTATGGGTTTATAAATATTGAATAATTTAAAAATATAAAAACGCGATAACTAACCTCCCAGGTGGAGTCTCACACCACTTTTCGCTCTAGGAAAAGAATATTACTTGCTATAGTTCATTAAAAGAGGAGCCATTATGAAATATTTACTTATTCTCATTTCTCTCATCCTGATTGGATGTGGAAACAGTAATCCATCTAAACCCATTACAAAGGAAGTTAACATTTACGGAAAGTATGTATTTGATAACGATACGCTCTGCGTATATCCGGAATTCGGTGCTATGCGTAAAACACGGAATAATAAAACCGAATTGGGTACTTGGTCACTTAAACCAAACAATAGCATTGAATTTTATTTTACTACAGTATCACCAGATTCTGGTGCCCTTTGGAATACAACTATGCATTACTACGGATTTGATGAAACACAGTTTGAACAGTTTAAGTCTTCAAAAACTCAAACTTATGATGTTGAATAGATTTTACAACGCAAGCTCCTGCTGCTGAAATAGTTTTTCGCGTCAAATATAATCCCTCTGTAGAAATACAGGGGGATTACTGTTTTTACAAAAACCCTCAAATTAAATAACTCAATTTATGAGTGCAATGTGCACTCTATTATTCAATTATCAAAGAAGGATATTATGAAAAAGTTACTGGCTATTATCTTCGCGTTTTTCGCAATAGCAACTGCTGGAGAATTCGTTAATCCTCTTCCAGTGCCCCTTCCTGCTACTTACATGGAATTAGATCCCAGCGAACCGCAGGATACCTCTTGGTATACATTCTGCAACTGGAACATTGTTGTAGTTGCTCACAGAAAAGGCCCATACCCAAATCGTCCTGAGATGAACTGGACAAAGGTATTCATATCCTTTGAAAAGGGCATCTACGAGTACGAGAATGGTGTTCTTACAATGACAACCAAGGGTTCAAGACCCCAAAGGTGGGAAAAAAGCGGTAAACTCTATGCCGATGTTGTCCACGGTTTGGTTAAATCCTATGAACGACCTCGTCCTATATCCATTAACATTTTTAAGTGGAATACCAATTCTCTGACTGGAACCGTTCAGGGACTCCCAACGTACATATCTCTCAGCAAATGGAATGGCAAGTCCGTTCTCAGCTACAACCACCCCATTTTCTGGTTATACACGCATATGAACTATGACGCGAGTGTACCTCCAACACCTCCTAAACATTAGGATTACCCCGCAAAGCATCACGAAGGTAAGATGTAGCGGTAGATAAAAACCTCTCGTAGAAATACGGGGGAGGGTTGCAGCCAAGAGCATTACCTGACCCGTATTGTCTTAACAAATATCAAGTTTAAAATAGCCAGCAACAACGTTCTTTATTATATTCAGGTTTACAACGAAAGGATTACTAATGGATATTGTTAAAACTCTTATCTCAGACTCCTATCCACTTGTTATCCTTATTATAGTTTGCATGATATTCTTTTTCCCAGGCAGAATCGACATTTTCTTAAGTGTGCTCAAGAGGCATATTAATAAGATATCAAAAGAGGGGGTGTTGTTTTGTTCCGTAAATGAACCGCACGACAATACTCCTCCTATTGCCAGATCGCTCGACAAGAAAGAAGAAGAAATATATGATGAACTTGCAAAGAATTATCTCGAAAATGATGTCGGATGTAAAATATTTGCTACGCTTTGGAAACATCAAATAGCATTAGATAAAACATTTTATCGCAGGTGGGCATTCTTAATTCAAGATTCTTTCGCTGAAATTGGAATTATTAAGTTCATCATCCCAAAACTATTCTTCATAGGACTATTATCTAGAACAAAAGAAAGCCATATTTTTCTAACCGATTTTGGGATTCGGTTTTGTCAGAAGTTCGAAAAGCAACTTGGTGGCCAAACATTTATTTGAAAACTATCCGCTATGTTAAAAGGACAGGCGATGAATATCAGAGAAATCGCAAAGCTATACCCCAACTATAGCGAGATAAACAGAGAAGAACGTAATTATGCCGCAATTTTCTTTGCGGCATTATGCAAATCTGGTAATGTGGAGAAATTCTTATCCCACTGCGGATTCAATCAAAAACCAGGTCAAGACTTTGGCATTTATTTTAATACGCCTACCTGTCCATGACATGTTTAATTAACCCAGCAACACTAATAAAATAATCGAATCATTTAAATGTCAAGTAGATGTTTTATATTGCCTACACATTGTGCACGAATTATTTTGAATTTGAACTAAGCATTGATTATTATAAAGCAAGAAAGACAAAAGGAGATTTACTTGAAAAGTAAATACGGTGTTTTATTATGGCTGTTGGCTTCGGGTGCGATTTTTGCTTTATTGCACCATTTTTATCCAACCAACAAATACTTTTCTTTTATTTTACCTGTCCTTATTGGAGTAGTTATTAAGGAAACCATTGATATTTACAAACAAAAAGACGCTGATAAACTCAAGAAAGAAGAAGAAGCTAGAGTTAGGTTGGCTATTGTCAACGCTGTTAATGAATATACCAATCAAGTTATATGTGCAAGCCGACAAAGTACGCAGACCGTTGAGCATATTATTGATACCCAGGGTTTAAGCCCTTCTGGAAGTATTCCCGCACCCTTGGTATCGCGAATTTGTGGTGTGCTTGCAAGACAAGCCGCTGATTTACAAAATGCGGCCATCTCCATTCTTGTAGTTATACGGGGGCAGCAATCATGAAAAAGAATAGTATGTTTGGCAATCTACGGACCACGCCAAGGCAGACTGCTGAGGCTTTTCGAAACGCCGTGAGTACTTTATGCCATCGATTTCGCAATATGATTGAGAACGATAAGGATTATAAAGTCATTTCAGATTCAAGTTTAGTGCGAATTGAAGAGCATTCAATCTCTCTCTCGTGGGATATTACGAATTTTGACAAAACAAAAATGGACGTAACGGTAATTCGTATTTATCAGGAAGATATGTTATTGTGTGACTTTGGACTAAATTCATTAGACTATTATAGAAAACTTTACCGCATAGAAATTAGAACCTTCAAGGGTGTTCTTTTAAACATAATGCCAGAACCCTTCTTTTATTATAATGTCGAGGATGATGTGTGGGGCTATAAAAAGTATACAGCCATTGATTCAGCCGATGACCTTCAGGAAATAACGGATGCTGAAATCAATAAAATACTTAAGGAGATATTTGCAGATTAATTATACACTAGGTATTGTTAATCGTGAAACCGCCACATTTATCCCCGCGACCTGGTTATAAATGAAGTTTTTCCAAAGGGCAAAAAGCTTTGGAAATGGCGAGGGATGATTCCATTTATGTTCCCAAAGTCAGGGGATTTTCGTCTGGATATCACGGCTGATGAAAACAAAATACCAAGCATGTATTCATACTGCATCGAGGTGAATAACAAAGCTGCTTCTTAACCCACAAGTTTGGGTTGATGATAAAAGGGCCACCCCTTATTGGGATGGCCCTTGCTTGTCTATCGCCCCATTTCCCTTATGATGTACTCCAAAGGAAATGGAGGATTTGCCAACGGCTTTGCCGCTAACGACAACAAAAGCATCTCATTGTCATCCCCAGCAATTCTATTAGGGTGAACTGTCTTGCAGCTCTGGCAGCGGTGGATTAGCGACCATTCGCCATCTGGTTTAACCCAAATAGCGATTGGCTCCATTGCTCCAAAGCACGCAGCCTTTCTATCCCCAGGAACCGTGTCCAAGTGCCTGCTCCAAAGGCACCACGGGCAGTGATTCCGATGACGTGTTCCAGGCTGATTGTTTAAAACAGTCCTACGGCAATGCTCGCAAATAAACGCAGCAGGGTCTTCGTTTTCCCGCTGATAATTGTTCGACATGGCGAACTCCTTCAGTTTCGATGTTTAATTTCGCGGAAATAAGCCTTTCGGCGGAAGGAGTTGTTATCTGATCCATAAATATCCTGCCTTTCTATAAATGTTAAATTGCGTCAGCTAAAAAAGCCGACAATACCAAACTGACTATGCTTGGGATTAATTAAGAATAGATTGCGGGGAATGACAATTAATCGAATAATCCTTTATCCAGGACTAACCGAAAAGCCGCAAACCGCAATTAGAGGACAATAACCAGTTTTAACACGGTATAAATATACAGTCTGACTGTGATTTTGTCAAACAATATTCCGTAAAATAAATGGTAGGTTCGCTTGAACTGGGTGCCTTTTAGAAATATAATATAGGGTGACAGACCACGCGGTCTGCACATTAATAAGGAGGATAGTTATGCGACCACAAATCTACGGAATCGGCGAATTGGCTCGGGAAACAGGCATAAGTGTATTTACTTTGGCAAGATATAGACGTTTAAAACTAATCACGTCAGCCTACGTTCTCGGAAAACGTCATATATACGACGAAAACACCTTAAAAGAAGCAACAAAGATTTACAAAGACAATGCGGCTAAAATAGGCCGTCTACTTGAGGAATAACTTATGAAACAAGAAGAACAAATAGGCCAAGGTACATTTCGAACAGCGGAAGATATAAGTAAGTCCAATAACATACCGCTCGAATTCATTGAAAAAATGAAGAATGCTGGGATTATTAAACCAGAGTCAACGGTTGAGGGAGAAGAATACTATTCCCCGAAAGCCATAGACTTCATTTTACGTTATTGGTATCGGCATCCTCGTAATTTTTATGTACCTCCAAGAATAATAAAGCTTCTGGAAAACAGCGAGATGACCCCTAAAGACAGAAAGATTCTCGCTGGCAAATCCTTTTCCAAGACTGAAATTAGCCAGGAACTTGAAATACCCATAGCAATAATTGATATGATGAAAGGCGTAGGATTAATTACTCCGAATCCAGCATATAAAAACGGGGAAATGTATACCTCGGAGACGGTTAATGAAATTAACAAATATTATCAGAAGAACAAACAGAAAATGAGTTTACCGTCAGGGTGTCCTGCGAAATAGAATGAAATATTTGAGGTGTAATAGTTTTAAAAGGGTCTATGATACCTCCTCCCTTTTTATCGTTCTATTATGTGTGCCGTATTAGAACGTGGTGCATCTGGCTATTACATCTCATTTTATTTTGAGGCGTGGCAATTATCGAATGGGAGGCTTGTTCATTAACTGACCCATTTGCTTTCCGATATTTTGCACAATCAAAATTGGCGAGCATGTCCCCGATGTGTTGCCATGCCTCATTTTATTTGTCTTCTCGATTGCCTGCTTGTTGTATCTGCGGGAAATTGAAGGATAAGAGGTAATGATTCTTTGCTCTTTTATTTATCTGAAGAAACGTTTTTATAATATTATAAGCGGTATTAATTTCATTGCAAATGAATCGGTAATCTTTTTTGTTAAATTTCAGGGCAGGTGAAGCTATTTTGTTGCGGACGGTAAATTTAGAACCATGTTTTCGGGCAAGCCTTTTCCATGCAGAGTCGTCTGTTAAACTGGAGACACTGATTATGGGTTCTCCAATATTCCTTATTTTCATTAATTTATGATAAAAGTAATCAGACTGTTCCTTGTTTTTCGCATGATTCATGCTAACAAGAGCCTCAAAATACCTGGCTTCATTTGATTCGAGCTTCAGGGAATTTACTATTCTGACGAGAACCGCTTTTGTCAGATTTCGATGACCAGATATAATACTGAATATGCTGCATTTTGTTTTAAGACCAAGTATCTTAGAATATTTTTGATAAGAAAAACCATCACCCTTCTTTTTTAGCGATTTGTATAAAGCCCGTAAATATTTGCGATAGTTAATATAGTCGTAAAGATTAACCATGCCGCCACCTCCTATTATTAGTGTAAATATACATTGTCAATAGGCGAAACAGAAGTAGTTATTTATGATGGTAGAAAATGGGGCTTGGTGCTTGAATGGTTGAATAAAATCAGTCGATTATAAGGCCTAATTATTTATGGAAAGTAAACCGCCGCTATTAATAACGTATGAAGTAATAAAACAGCCTGTTGTTTTTAAGTGAATTCACAGCAGGCGTTCCGATGCTTGTGGCCGCTAAAAATGAATCCCCTTTGCAAGTCGGTTTCTAAAAGGGCTATTTTTCAGATATGCTCAATGTATTTCTAACAAAGATTCTTGCCGCTGAATTAAACATATCTACGGGGAATATTCACCCTGCTTCAAATAACCCAAAGTTATCCTGGCTGGGCCACCTTATAGACCTCGATGGAAAGAAACTCGCCATATTTATCAACGAGACATCCCTGTTTTCCATCGTTCTTGAAATACCAGGGAACTGCGATATCTGGAAGACATTCCGTGACCGATTGTGCCTTTTCTTTCGGGAGCTTAAAATGGATGGCTCCAGTATTGATGGGTACCTCGCTCATTTCGACCAAATAACCATTTTCCAATTACAGGACAAGAAACTGCTGGGTAAGGTTAATTCAATTGTTTCGCGGGCTAAAAAGCCCATCAGTGATATTTGCAGGATGGGGTTGCCGATAAAAATGGCGGATACGCTAATAAACGCGGAGTTACCCTCGAAGCAGAAAAGAGGGAAGTGCAAGTGTCCCACCTGTGCCATGATGGAAATCATATCTGAAGGAATCGCATGAACACCTTCCAGGATGATTTAATGCAGCAAGGGTATCATATTTATTAGCGGGCACAATGTTTAGCCAAGCACTCTGTACCGACCCTGAAATAATTGGTCGAATTTATCTTCAATATTGCTCTCTATCTATAGACGGCTATTTTTCTGACGATTTCAAGGATGACTTTTTCCCACATTTGTTTTCCTTGATGATGAAGTTGTCCGCCACCAGATACCATTTGAATAATTATATAACTCTCGAACAGTCTCAATATTTGGAAGCACAAAAAGAACTCGCCGAGAATACTTTTAAAACAAGGGAAGCGTTTGAACTAATCCATGAAACCGAAGCTTTCTTATTTCAGACAAAAAGCTCGCTGGACATTCTCTGCAAACTGCTTATCCCATGTATTGGCAAGCACTCTGCATCTTTCCACACATTCGGCAATAAAGGTGAGGACCTTATTAAGGCATTAAAAAGGTATCGAAAGAAAGGCAGTCCGAAAATACAGGCGGTCGACGATTTGACCGAACTAATCAGGACAGATAAAGAACAGTGGCTTAAAAAGGTAATCGATCTCCGAGACACTTTTTCGCATTATAAGGCACTGGGTAATTATTATTTTAAACCCATCAAACAAGCAGATAATTCAATTCTCATTGAAAAGCCTAAATTACTCAACATGGAAACGGTTGTTCTGCTTAGGCAGATATTTCAGAACAATCTTGAGTTCTGTCAGGACTTTATTACTTGTAGCATCAACATTGTTCTACCCCCAGCAATAAATCCCCATCCGATTCCTGAAAGCATTGCCATTGAGAAATATGGCGAGCATGGTAAATTTGTAAAGTATGGGCTCTTTTTCTAATATCCGCATAGACCTTAAACCCGAACGGAGGAAACCCCAATGGCCTGTATCAGCAAACCTGAACTCATCAAGCTCCAGAAAACCTTAATAACCGATGCCGCGATTGGTGCCAAATTCGGTATTACCCGTCAGGCTGTCCACCAGTTACGGGTTAAATACGAGATAGATGCCAACCTTGCCAAAAACAAGGAACGGAACGAGAAGATTAAGACTCTTTTTAAGAAGGGTCAGACTGGGATTAAGATTGCCAAGGGACTGGACCTGAGCATTTCCCAGGTCTATCGTATAATCAAGAAGAAGGCATAAATCCGCTATTTCCCTTTGGCGATTTCCTCAAGACGCTTTTTAGCTTCCCTCTTTCCTATGCCGCGAATGGAAAGCATGCTGGCCAAAGTGGAGGAACGAAGTTTCAGCCTGCCCGTCTTTTTTTCCATTATGAGAACGGATTGGCCGCTTATACCGAGAAGTTTGCCAAACGCCGTCTGGGAAAACCCAAGCTTCTTACGGAGGGCTCTTACAGTCCTTACAGTAATCCTGGCGTTCTGGATGTCTTCAGGCTTGACCTCTGCCTGGTCCCGCGTATTTTTATAAAACGCGGATAATCGCTTGTTTTCAGATTCAAGGACTGTTACTTTCCTCTTTAATTCGGCCACTGCTTTCTTAAGGGTGTAGTTTGATGCTCGGACTGGATTAACAAGGGACTTTGTTTCCTTGCGTGCGATTCGGCTGATTTCCGCTTTCAGAATCTGGGATAGGTTTGGCATGAGCTATTTTTCCTTTTTAAGTGCTTAAGGGTGGCATCTTTACATGCCCGCAAAAAATAAAAATGATTCATCAAAGAAGTAACTCTCTGGCCTGATTCAATCTGAGTATATTCTCAGCCTGACTGGTAGGCGTTTCGCCATCATCGAACAGTTCTGATTCCATTATGCCTTTATAATCCTCATCCGTCATAGTGTGCCCAAGCGTTCCCACTCTTTTTACGGAATCAAAATATTGTCGTAATTCCCAAGGTTCAAATTTATCCTTGATAGCCTGTATAAACGGTGCGATTTCTCCCCTGAATTCTTCTGCCTTTTCGGAATATTGTAGGTGCTTTAGAAACTTTTCGCCGATAAGATAACCCAGGGCCTTATCCAGGCCCCAGTTATCGCGTATTCCTTCGGCTGCTTCTACCTGCTCAACCCATAGTTTGTGTGGAGGTTTCATTTGTTTATGTATCCGACTCCCTTCTATGTTTAAGGGGCATCGTAAAGTTTAGCGGTAACCCCAATATGTTGTATTTCAAGTCATCAAGATTTGCATCAGAACTGGTTTTCTTTTAGGATAAAGGTCCAGACCATTTTAAAATAAAATCGAAAAGCTTTTTGTCATTATTTATTAGGACATCATTGTTAAAGCATATTTCCATAAAGTTTAATAGTGAAGTAAAGGGACCAATTACCAATCGATTATTAAGGTCAATTATAGTTTCTGTTTGGTACCCAAAGAGACCACGTCGAATGGGGAAAACAGGAAAAACAGCACCAAGATAATTCAATTTGCTCACGGAAGATGATTCATAATTAAAATGTCTTTCAAGATGACTACTATAGCCTCCCATCCCAAATGGACATTGATAAGCTTGTTTTAGCTCCTTTAATAATTTCATAGATAAGGCTTCTATGGTTTGACTTGAAAGCATTAATGAAAATAACGGATCGAAATCGCCTAAAGGGTTTTGTGCTTTAATACGCTGCTCTAACCTTTGATGTTCACTAATAATATCTTGCCTTGATTTATTATCCCATTTCAAAGTAGAATCAAACTTAAATTCTTGCATAAGGTCAAAGATATCCGTCCTCATATCATGCCCTGAAGGTGTGGGGCAAGCACTATCCAATAAATCTATATCACTTGCAAGGTATTTTTTCCAACCAATCATAAAGAGGTAGTCATCTTCAAGGAAGCAAATGCTTCTATACCCTAAAACAGTAAAATCCTGCAACATGTATATGTTTGGCAAACCGTCCTGTCCTATTCGAACAGGTTCGTCTTCCAATGAAGATTCGTAAGTTATTGTATATAAAGGGAAAGCAGCTTTGTACATACTTGTTTTTATTATCCATTCGTTCTTTTCTCGGTCATAAATCTTATGAAATGCAATTGGCACCATATCGTTGGCAACGAGTGATATCCCACCGGAATATTGATTGTATTTGTTTAACGATTCCAATTTAATCTTATCCTGTAGTAGTCCTTTGGCCATCGGCATTAACCATTTCAGACCTGCCTTTAAAGATTCATCCTTGGTTTCCTTACAAAGCTTTTCGCTACCTACAAGAAAACGGCGTAATGATTCAATCGAAAGCGGTTCATCATCTTTCTCGTCATTCTCCATTTGTTTGGCTCCAGTCTACCCGAAAATGTTTCTTAAAAACACATCTGAAAACGCTCAAATTCAATGACTCAGTTTATAGGGGGCAGGTCGCCACCTTTAAAATATTGATTTAATAAAAATAACAATCCAGGGTAAAACTGCTGTTATCAATGCAGAAACAAAAAGAAGTCCGATAAAGGATACCCATTTTGGTACAATACCGAGTCCCGCAGTCACCTCCCATTTTTGTATTCCAGGCACGCCTTCCTCAGAAGATGCAAAATCCGAAGCACGTTTTCTAATAAAGTATCGTATCAGCGAAATGTTAAGCACATATAGAAAGACAGCTAAAATCAGAAGACCTATTGAAACTTGCCATCTATGTATGCCAAAATGTCGCATTATGCGAAAAGCTATAACAGCAAAAATAAAAGCACCAAGAATGATAGTAGTCATAGGTGATTATTAATATCAATCAATTGTAAATCTTCTAACTACTTCTGGCCATTTTATCGCGAGGTCTTCAAAAACGGACTTCCAGTTATCCTCTTTAAGTTCTTCTTCCGATACGGTAACATCGGTTGTTTTGCCTAACATATTTGCATGTAGTCTATATGCGTTTATAAAATTCTTTTCAGATTCACTAATGATTAGCCCTACTTTTGAATGAACATTTATTGTCTGTATTATTTCTATGACCGCCTGTACAATTCTCGCTAATATTTTTGCAAAGAAAAAGACTGCTATACCTAACCAGCCTATTGTGATAAAACCATACACCGAAAGTAAAATTAACAAGATACCATAACCAGCGATATAGCTATAGAATGTCCCCAATTGAATAAATCCAGGAACCATGTAAAGACCATAAGATGTTATTAAAAAACCAGCTATTGAAGCAATAAATACATACAGGCCGATTTGAAATAATGGCAAGCGTAAATAAAAACAAACCAAGCCAGTTGCAAAAGTTATAAAAGAAGGTATCGACTCTATTCCTTCTGTTGTTTTCAAAATCTTAAAGGCGTCTACTTCTGGGTAAAGTCTTGCGATTAAGGCAAAGGCATAATTAAATGGCAATCTGATTTTTAATCCTCTTGGTGTAAAAATAGTCATAAGTTGTTCCTTGAATGCTATACTCTTATCATATACATTTACTGTGATTTCAATTGATTCATTAATGCCCCAACATGTTCATGGTTGACACTATGCCAAACAGTATTTTATCTGCATGTTCCCTGGCAGGTCTTGCATGGCCGACCACCCTTTTTGATTGCTTCGCTCATTGGTACGTTTTTGCAACTCTTCGTACACCTTATCGCCCACTCGCAATTTACGCAATGATAAACTTTACTTTTATAGTTAAATGTTACAGTTTCATCCTGTTCGCCTGCTTGGGGTTGTCCAACTGCTTTATGTTTAAGTAAAAATACCATAAGAAGAATTATTAAAATAGATGTAATTCCGAAAACAATTACTTTCTTTTTTGTAATTGTTGGTTTTTTATCAGGGCTTCTTAGAATTATAGGTTTATCTTTTACATCTTTCCATTTCGAGTAAAACTCTTGAATGTTTTCAGGTCTTTTTCTGGGATCAAGAGCCATGCATTGATGAATTACATGGGCAATATTTTCTGTTACGCCTAACTCACTTACTTTTAGTGGGATTAAAGGGTCGGGCTGTCCCTTCGCAATAGCAGCAGCACGAAACAAAGCATTGCTGGGTTGTGTATTCGTAAGGAGATAATATAATGTGGCACCTAACGAGAAAATATCTGACTGCTTCGTTGTTTGTTCTCCTTGGATTTGTTCAATAGAAGCAAAAACAGGTGTAAAACCGACGGCATCTAATGACATTTGCGTTTGCATTAACCCAGCTTTACCATGGGCAAGGCCAAAATCCAGCAGAAATAGTTTTCCTCGTTTGTTAATCTTAATATTTGAAGGTTTTATATCTCTATGCAGTATAGGCGGGTTCTGCCCATGAAGGTAGCTGATAACTTTCGCGAGTCGTAACACCCAATCCTCTATTTCGGTTACAGCAAATGGTTTATCATGCTTTTCTATCAGTTCCTGTAAATCCGCCCCATCAATATATTCCATAACAAGATAGTGTCTATCGTTTTCAGAGAAATAATCCGTGACTTTCGGCAGGTTTTCATGCTGCAAATTGGCCAAAAGAATCGCCTCTCGTTGAAATCTATTTGAACTAAATTCTTGAGTAGATAGCATCCGTTTTAATGCAACATGGCAGTTGAGTCGTAGGTCTTCACAAAGATAGACGGCACCCATGCCACCACGACCAAGTGCTGAGATCACTTTGTAACGGTCTTGAATTATTATTTCTTCTTTTTTGGGCATACAGGTTATTGAGCTTCGGCAGGTATGGGCAACGCTTCAATTAATTTACCCGTTGCAACATACTTGTCGCTTTCCAAAGCACTTATTTCTATCTCGGATTCCTCATTATGCCCATCTTTAACCGAACCTGATATTTCGTAATAATTTATTCGTTTAATATTGTCAATTTTTGCAACAATAAATAACCTGTCATTGAATATCAGTTCCGCCTGGGGCGTGAATTCAATCCTTTTTAAACTTGAGAGTTTGTCAATATTATCTTCGGAAACAAGAAGTTCTAGTCTGATTGTAATAGCCCATGTGAAATTAGCGGTGTCGTGAAAATAACATTCTATGGTCGCCAAAACACCTTGCTGGTTCATCTCTACATCCTGCAGCTGGCCTTCGAATAAAAAGACTTTCCCCTTATTTTCTAGCAATATCTTTTGCAGTTGATAAGTCCAAAAAACTGGCTTATTATCTTTCGGCAGGAATCTTATTGCGTTATATTTATCTTGCAGTTGGCCTCTAATTTTGATGCTGTCAGCAATTCTTTGAGATTCTTTGGTTTTGCTGCTATCGATAATGGAATGGGTTTTCTTCCCGCCTTTGGTTTTTGACTTGTCTTCCGTTGATGACGTGCCGCATCCCAAGAAGCATAGCAGAAATAGCAATGATAGAGAATAAAACAAACTTCTATTCATGACAATATCCCCAGTTATTGTTTAGCCTTAATTTGCCCTGGGTTGGTAACTATTATTTCTGTCTTCCCTTTGTATAATTTAATAATTCCCGTTACGCAAATGGTTTTATAAAGATATTCCTCTTCAGGAGCGAAATCAAAATCATCCCTATTGTTGCCCCAGATTACAATCGTAAATACATGGTAAGGATACGGTTTGTCAATATTGAGAAATGTGGGAGTGCCGCGTGATTTATACGCATATTTCGTACTGGCTACAAGGCCACAAACGGTCTTTCTCTTCCCAACATAAGAATATGTTTCTGATGCGGATATGCTTTCTGCAAAAGAAACCTGAATAGCAACAAGTAATAACCCTACAAACAGTACAATTTTATTTATCATTTTATTATCATCTCCAGTATTTTCGCCAGTCGAACGCCAGCTTTTTCCAGTTGTTCATCTGCAACAGGTCTTTTCAGTGCATGGTAGTCCTTGGGTAATATTATAATCCCTTTAGCATTCGCTTCTGGCAAATCCTTGTAAACCTTAGTCTTCGAAACAGTATAGGTCTCAAAAGCCCAATCTTCGATAGAGCCCTTCGCCCATTTTTCTTTTTCAGCCTGGTCAATATGACTGTTCAACTCTGTCGCATATTCTTGTGGGTCATCATCGGCTTTGATTTCGATGATGTTATCCCACAAAGAATGAAGGTTGGTTACATGGCCTTGATTTGAATTGCTTTTAGGGCTGAAATACCTGACTGTTTTGTCATTTCCACCCCGATCTCCGTCCTCTCCGACATGTAGGGGCATGTGGAGGTCACCGACAAAGTGGATAATGAAAAATAGGGCTTCGGAACGTTCCTTCTGGGAACCCTTACCAGTTTTTAAGAAGGCTATTTCTTGGTTCAATTCGGTGATAATATCGCCTGTAGGGATTTCATATTTAGGAATATCCTGCTTGGTAATGTTCTGTGAAACAGGGAGATTAATGTAATGCCAAGGAGCAGTATCACGGCGTTTACCTTTTATTTTATCGGCCCAAACCGATGCCTCTTCAATGGTATAGCCATTCAATAAAGGCTTTAGTTTTTGAATGGTTTCAGGGGATAGTTGATGTTCTGCAATTAAAGCGATTGTTTCATGGCCGACAAAGCCCCAGGGGTATAGAAGGCTGGCTAAAAGTAATATGACTACAATTGATTTCATTAGAGTAAACAGATCCAATAGTTCAGTTCATCGGAGGCGGGTCGATCTTAGAACGGACTCTTTCTGATAAGCCCTTATGAGTTCCAATAAGGGCTGGTATTATTAACACTGTGAATAAATAAAAACCCTGTTTTATTCGTTCATGGCTTGAGACTTCATAATCTTCTACTACTTCACCACCACCAAACAAAGGGTCTGCATCTTCTACATGCGTACCAATTGTAGTCGATGAGAGAATTGTAAGACCAAGGACTATGGCAACAGTCCAAGAATACGATTTCCATTTACTATTGGTGCCATCTTCCGTGGTCTTGCGTGCCACTGAATAAACAAAATAGATTACCCCAAAACGAAAAAGAACCCACAATCCTTTAAAAATATCGTTCAAATATTCCATTTATTTATTAACGCCATCATATTGTTAGGGCAGTCCAGCCTTCAAATCATCAATCAATTTTTCCGCAATTACATCAGGCTCACAACTTAAGCCATTTTATCAAATCTTCAAATTGCTCCTGTTGATCGACGAAGAAGCTGAATCCATCTCTCCATGTATTAATTTCTAAATTCGACCGAAACTTACTCTGAATAAGATTCTTCGCATCTTCAAAGTTACCCTTTAAATACACATTAATATATTTTCTTCTAAAGTTAAGACTAATCCAAGTAAAACCATCATATTTTGATCTGATTCGTCCAAATCTTCTTCTGCTTACATCACCTGGGCTATATTTTAGACAAATCTTTATGGCCTCTTGAGCGAATTTGTATTTCAATGAGGGTAGCACGTCCTCCCACGTAAGGCTTGTGGTGGTCCCTGCATTCTTTATGCGTCTTGTTCTTGCTTCATACGCATCTTTTAGTTCTTTAAGGGGATACCGTTGTTCAACATCCAAAAACCAGTTTTTATCAAAGGCCTGCATCTTTATTGAAAAGGCCGTGATGTCAACATTGTAATTGCTATTGAGCCAGTCTGTTGTTATGATTACTTCTGGATCGTAATATTCAGAAATTAAAAACACTCGGATGTCTGAACTGATTTCGGTTCCATTGATTATTTCAATCAATTCATCTGGCTCTGGATTAATTTCTCTTTGAATTTCATTAACTAATCGTTCTGAATCCCATTTGCTAACCATTGCTGCATATGAAAGTGCTTGGAGAAGCTGTAGTTTGCTTTTGTTTCTCTTTAATTCTATAACAATAAGTTGTGATTCGTCGGGATCAAATGCCAACAAATCAAGACTGTCTTGAGTGGATTCATGTGGCCTAATTTCGGAGCCTATCAAATAGGAGGATGGAATGCCAATTTCTTTTCTGAACGCCTCCCAGGAATTTATAATTGTTTTTTGAAGGTCGATGCGTTCCAATACTTTTGCTTGTTTTAAATCTGTTTCTTTAACGGGCTGAAAGCTATGCTTTTCATGGTCATATTTTAACATGTGTGTGCCCGTTAATTTTGAACAATGGCATCTTAAGCCCCTTTTATTGACCTTCTACTATTTTAATTTCATCCTCGGTCAACCCGTAAAGTTCATACACAAGCTTATCGATTTCCTTATCAGTGGCATCAATCTGGCGTTGGATAACGGTCTTATCATGGTCGGTCTTAGCTGCCAGAATCTTATTATTTAAATCCAGCATTTTGCTGACAAGGTTGGCTACGAGGTCGTGATTAATTTTGTTGAATAATGGCATGGGGGCCATCTTGATATATCTTGGATCAATGTTCACGATGTTATAAGAAATACTGAAGTACCAATTCATTAGGTTGGAATTTAATAAGCCAAGACAATATTTGATGGAGATTTGGTCATTCTTTTGAATGATATTGGTAATGCTGTTATTATTAACGGATTCGTCATCAAGGTAAGTTCCTACTAACCGTCTCTTAAGCATCGGGTTTCTAATTGATTGGAATAACAACCGTGGATTGTTGAACAAATCAGAATTCCGAGGTGCCGCCAGCCATTCCCCATAACTTAACCATTCATCTGTTTTGTTTGGTAGGCCATATCTTGCAATATCTGCTCCTCGATACATAATTCGGTATGTTTTATTCTTTTTGCTCTTTGCCGTATATATTTTATCCTGAAGCATCGCTTTTGTTTGAGGGGGCACCCCCTTTCCAACCTCATAGGGTTTGCAACCAGCACCCACTAAGCAATAATCATCAATCGTGATATGTGCTTTTGATAATTTGGTCAAGACACTATTTGATTTCGCATCAATTTTAAAATTGAACGAGTGCTCAGGATTTTTCAACCATTCGTCTTGTTTGATCCGTTTTTCTTTCAAATAAAGATCTTTCATTATATCATCGGATGTAGCTTTTTTATCGAAAATCTTAATTGAAATGTCGTCTTTTCCGCGTGACTTATCTAAAATGATTGTACATACGTCCACTTTTGCATCAGCAAAAACATTTTGATTAAGAACCTGTATCTCGCGGATACTTGTATGCATAAGAACAAAGTTGCGTAATTTTATTGCAGATTTTAACAAGAACCAAGTATCGGGAATGATGAAACCTAAGGAGCCTTTTTTGTTTAAAAGATTTATTCCCTTTTCAATGAAATAGAAAAAGGTGTCGTGATTACCTTCGCAGATTTCGTAGGTGGAAATAAAATGGTTCTTCTCTTTGACGATGTCGGCACCATACGGGGGGTTCCCAATCACTGCGTTAAACCCACCCGACTTCATGATTTCTTGAAACCCATCTTTCCCATCCCAGTCAAACGCATTAATCTTTTTGCTTTCCGTCTCATCGGTAAATAGACTCGGTTCCCTACTGTTATAGTAGTCTGTCCCAATCAGTGAATTCCCGCATTTTATGTTCGTCTCTAGTGACGGTAATACCCTTTCGTGGAATATGCTCAACTGCTGCTGAATGGATGCTTCTGTTTCACCCTCCATACATTTTAGCAGAAGACTCAATTTGGTTACCTCTACGGCTTGATCATCCAAGTCCACCCCAAAGATGTTATTCAGCAGGATTTTCTTCTTCAGGGCTGTCGTTAGTCCGCCATCAGGCGTGAGAAAACCAGTTCTGTTCTTTTTACTGGCTCCGCTGTAATACAGGATATGCCAATCCAAAAGGAACTGATATGCTCCAATAAGGAATGACCCGCTACCGCAGGCAGGGTCAACTATCTTGATTTTCTCGACCTCTTCAGGGGTTTTACCTTCAACCAGCTTGCCGACAGTATTTTTAACAATATATTCGACGATGTATTGAGGAGTATAGTAAACGCCACCTGCTTTTCTTACCTCTGGCTTTTCCTCGACTTTGGCGTTATGGCCTGCCGTCAGTCGAATAACCTTGCCCAAGAACTGCTCGTACGCACTACCCAATATTTCAACGGGCAACACCGAGAACTCAAAAGGACATTCTGGGTAATATAGACCGCGAATGATTTCCTTTAAAACCTTATCATCTATGGTCAGGTCTTTGGATAACAGGTCCTTCTTAAAATCAAACAGGCCAGAGTTATATTTCTTATCAGCTTCTTTGAAATATTCAAATAGGTTCTGATAGCAGTGCTTGTCTGCGATGTAACTTTTCAGCCGTTCGCTGGGCTCAATACCCCTGTCTTCGCATATCCGCAAGAAAATGATTCTGTCTATGGTTTGCTGAACCGCATAGTTGATGGAATGTTCGTCCAGCTTCTTGTTGTTCTTGCTGATGTCTACGGCTAGGAGCTTCCGCCATTCATCCAGTGAGGCCAGGAATTCTTTATCGACCGTAGCGGTTCCTTTTTTGTTCTTATCAGATAGGACAAACTTATCAAAGCTGCCCCGAATAACATTTTCTTTCGCGAAAGTATCCCACAGAAAATCAAATTCAGCCAGATATTCGCGGAAGGTGAGATATTTGATACGACTTAAAGAAGCTTTGTCTGTAAGTTTGGGCTTGATCGTACAGTCATAAACGGCAAATTCTTCAAAGTCGGTCAGAATGGATACGGATAACTTGGCACTCCAGGCATACCTTTTTATTTGATAAGCAGGCGGGATCTCTTCTTTGACATAAACTGAAGGCTTCTTGGCCTCAACGAAAAACAGCCGTTTACCACCTGGGAGACGAAAGGAATAATCGGGAGCCTTCTTCTTCTCTTCTACGGTAACCCTATCCTCATGAATGACCTCTCTGTAGGCTTCAGCAGCACCCTGCGTGTTGTCCATGTCCCAGCCCAGGGCTTTGAAAAAGGGGTCAATAAAATCCCGTCTCGTGGCAGTTTCATTATAATTGCTGCTTTTATAGGAGGGGAACTGTTCCTCGAATCTTTTTACAAGGGCTGATATTTCTTGAAGTGCTTGTTCTTTGGTCATAGATTTCCTTGATGATTTCGTACAAAACTGGTGTTTGAAACATAATTTATGCGATTAATGCGTTCAAGGCAAATTGTTGACAAGAACAGCAAGGAGACAGTAATTTATAGAGAATTATCAAGCTACTGGAGAACTGAGCCCGTTGGTTGTTTTAGGTTGATAAAAGACCATGCCTTCCCAAAATGACACCACTATGCTTTTCGATGATCAAAAGAACGCTCTGATTGAAATCGAAGCATTTCTAAAAAGATCTACATCACAAGTATTTATCTTAAGCGGAACAACTAGTAGCGGTAAATCTTTTCTAATCCCTTACATCCGTAAAATTGCAGCTGCTATCAATATTCATGAAGTATTAGTCCTGGCCCCATCAGTGCGGGTTGCTAACAACTTGCTTCCTTTTATCGAATCTGCTGATAAAAAAAGCCTTTATTCCCACATCTACGGATTTAATAATATCCAACCAATCTTCGACGAGGAAGATGTTGCTGATAGCCAGCCATTAACCGATGAAGAATCAAATGAATCCGAACCGCTGACCTTAAAAGAAATCCCCATAAAAACTTGCAACAATTCTTCTAACGCTTTATTTATTGTTGAAGAAGCTCAACTCGTTTCAGATGTTAAATATGAATATTTAGATTTAATCTTTGGGTCAGGCCGTCCACTGGCCGACTTGATAAGTTTCTGCGAATTAAATTCATCTAATCGAAAAATAATATTCATTGGCGATGATTTTGCCTTGTATCGGGACGACCATAGAATTTCACCACTATCATCCGAATATCTACAGACACAGTATAAACTAGATGTCAGCTATTTCGCACTTAAAGACAAAATGGATGCGTCCATAATCAGCAGGGAAGCATATAATTGTGTCAAGGGGATTCGGGAAAAGTCATATAATAAGTTGACATTTAAACAGAACGAACAGTTTCGCTTTCTCGACATAGATGCAGGACAAGATTGTTTGAATAAAATGGTTGTCGAGGGTAAAAACGGATGTTTTATTTGCTATACGAATGAAGGTGTAGATAGGGTCAACCGATGGATTAAGAAAGATATATTAAGAACGGAAAATGATTTAGCCGTTGGCGACCTTGTTCTGTTTCATAACAACATTTCGGCTGAAGACAAACATACGATTCCCTCCACGCTCATTAGAATTCACAACGGTCAATTTGCTTCTGTACTCGAAACCCCTAATCAGCCAATCTCAGAAACAGTAAGAATTCATAAAGAAGATGTAACTTTGTATTTCAGGGAAATTTATCTTCGGTTGCCAGACAGCGGCAAGCAATTGAATGTTTTGAGCTTGGAGAATTATAGAGGAAATGGTGAGGCATTCCTGACAAAAAAGGAAATAGTTGCCTTCAATTGTTTGTTGCGAAAACAAATCAATATCTGTTTAAAGAAAAAACCCTTTGAAGAAACAGCAGGATATGCCTCCGTTATCGCTTCTGAATATTGTAAAAGCCTGCAAGATGAAATTAATCAGCTCAAGGCAAGTGTAGATAAAGGCGACCGAGCAAAAACGAAACTGGGAGAAACAGAAGGACGGTTGCGGAAGTTCCTGAAAGAAAAAAGAAAAGAATATAATGCGAAAATTGAACTGAGTTTAATGCAGGATCCAACCTCCTTATATTTTAAATACAAAAACGCTGCGTTTTTAAAGTTTGGCTGGGCTATGACAGGCCACAAGGCCATGGGTTTTAAATGGGATGAAGTAATAATCAATGCTGATTTTGGGGATAAAGGAACACATTGTGACGAATATTTCCGATGGCTATATTCTTCTATTTGTAGGGCTAGAAACAAAGTAACCTTGGTCAATTATAAGCCAATCCATCCCTTGGATCAATGTAGGATTAGTGATAATAATAATGAAAGCAAATCCAAGTTTCCATTTTTCATTTCTGGAAGGACAAATGATAAAGATAAAATTGCAGAACTCAGAGATTTCATTGGACCTAAGCTGCAATCCAAAGGAGTTGAAATTAGTGGGATAAATGTTCAACCGTGGCAAGTAAAATTCCAATTAAAAAAGGACGCTACATTCGCGATCGTTCAATTTACGTTCGATGGAAAAGGCGAATTTAGTATGCCATTCTTTGACAAACCTGGTTTTGCTGATGAAATCATAAAATATTTAAAGTACGGCTCTGCTGAATTAGATTATAGCCTCATTAAGGACGATTGGCGAAGAATGGTTTATGAAGAAATAGGAACTATATTAGCAAGCAACCAAATTCATGCGAAGAGCATAATTCAGATACCTTGGAAAGACAGAATAAGGTATGTCGGGAACGACAATGACCTGGTTGTTGAAATTATTTATAATAGCAAAGGAACCATAATCAAAATTGACGCAAAATATTACAACTCAGTTTTGCTTTGGAATAAATTCAAAGATGCGATCATCAAAATAGGCGGTATAAATTAATGCCAACACTTTATGAATTCAGTACTCAGATCACGCAATGCAATCAGGCAAAAGATTATAATGCCGCCCTTCAGCATTTTAGGGAACACTATAAAGAATACACTTATGATGAAATCCAGACAAACACATTCGTTATTTCCAGCATTTTAACAGCATTGAGGCATTCAAAATGTGAACTTTGGTTTAGAAAATCAATCAAATTCCTGAATTTTTATAAAGTCTTGATGAATGAACATACACATCAACGCATATTAAATGCCTATGGCTGGATATTGTTCTCGAAATTAAAAGAAAATGCTCTCGGTACATCTGAAGATACTGAAGAATTTAAAGATAATTACTACGACGAGGAACACGTTGGTGATGAAGAACATTCGCAATTAGAAAAAAATGACTTAAGGGAAAATGTGCTGTCTTTTATCCCTTTGATTAAGAATCAAAATGATGAATATTCACTAACGCTTTTATCGCAATTGTTTGCCCAGGTTATTAAAACAGAAAAAAGTAAGCCGCATATAAGCTGGCAATTTATTGACTCCTTCTGCGATATGTTTAATCCCAACCAGCTTCAGCAGGATTGTTTTAAAGGTGAAGTTGAAATAAAAGGTAGAATGCAAAGTAAAGAATTTGCATCGGTCAGAGAAACATGGTATTCTGTTAAAACGAAGGCTTTGTTTAAGCAGAATAAATATGCCGAATGCTTTAGTCTTTCCAAGAAGGCCCTTGAATCTTTTAGCAGGTTCCATTATTCAAATGATATTTGGTTCGCAAGAAGAATCGCTCTCTCACGAATAAAAACTGGTAATGCCGTCGATGCAATAGCTGATCTGCATGACATTCTTTTAAAAAAACGGGAATGGTTTATCCAGAAAGAAATATCCGAATTGTATTTTAAAATCGGTGAAACCGAAATTGCTTTCAACTATGCAATTCAAGCCATTAATAATTATGGCGATTTAGAATACAAGGTTGGCTTACTTGCCTTGCTCGGAGAAGTATTGAAAAAGAAAAATCAAAACGAATTGGCTTTTAAACATTTTTCGCTATCTTATCTAATTCGGGTAGAGCAAGACTGGAAAATACCAGCTTCCTTATCTGTTTCACTCAAAGAATTTAATAAAGAAAACATAGCCATTAATAAAATTAATGAATTAAAAAGAGAATTGCAGACCTTTTGGAAAGAATCGGTTAGGAAAGACCAATTATCAGGAAGAATCGACCACATCCTCCATGATAATGAACGAGGTGTTGTTGGCTATATAAGATATGATGATCAAAAACAGATATATTTTAGCGTGAATAGAACAAATATGATTGCAGATAAACTTATTGTAGGCGTTCCTGTTGAATTTATAATACTCCCAGCAATTGAAGGAAAAAAAGAGCGAGCATCACATCTTCGACTTATACAAAAATAAACAAGTTAACAAATAAGAATTGCCAAGTCTCCAAAAAGTCTCCAAGAGTTTGTGATTTGGGGTAAAGGCGGGATAATAAACCATCTTCGAAAAAAAAACGGCAATGACACTCTTCGCAGCGTTAAATGTTAATTGAATAGTGGCACCTAATGTGGCACCAACTGGCACCAAAAGTAGGGGTTTTTAGGGGTTTTTAGGGGTAACAGGAACCAACAAGGAGCTAATCTCAGAAAAGCACAACCACATGAATTTCAATGCCTTATGAACTGCTTGAATTGTGATGGGATTGAATCGAGGTCTGATTATGAGCCCGTCGAGCTACCGGACTGCTCCACCCCGCGTCGTTTCGTTTTAATGCGCCAATAATATAGTATACGAAGCGGGGTTTATCAAGCCTTTCCCGTAACTCATTGAACAAAAAAACCGCCCGTTCAGGCGGTTTTTTTATTTCATCGCGCCGGAACCGTCAAAAGGTCCGGTATTTGGAAAATAGCTCGTTCGTCTTTTTCTGCCACTTGAGAAATTCCTCTTCCTGGTAATACTCCGGGTACTCCCGGTACAGGGCCAGGGCTTTTTTCGAATCGGACAGGGCCTGCCGGAAGCGCAGGATCAGCGGCAGCAGCGAGGGATGGGAAAAGACCTTGATTATTTTATCGGCCATGTTCGAGATATTGTAGGAAATCTCCGAGGTGGAGTAGGTGGTGGCGAAATTCCTTTCGTCGATGATTCCCGCTTTGAATATTTCGTTTATCTGATCGAGGGTCAGCGATTGCAGGAACCTCCGCATGATGTCATAGCTGGCCAGCACGGCGCCGATTTTCTGCTGATACCGGAAATTATAACGCCAGAGGTACGGCAGTGAAAAATCATGTTCGTTCATCGCGCCGATGATGGTGTTGGCGGCGATGTCCGCCGCGGTCAGCGAGGCTTCGATGCCGCTTCCCATG
>Ga0208373_1000780_pt1 | contig 49729 bp, 41 predicted proteins | sample RifOxyC2_FD_184036 | JGI IMG/M metagenome (GOLD analysis project Ga0208373, IMG submission 184036) | Soil microbial communities from Rifle, Colorado - Rifle Oxygen_injection C2 (SPAdes) | ecosystem: Environmental > Terrestrial > Deep subsurface > Rock core/Sediment | place: Rifle, Colorado...
CTAAACGGGATGAGCAGTCCCAGATAGACGAAGAAATAGGTCCGGATGAAGAAGGTTATCTCGCCGTGGAACTCCTCTATCTTGCCGTTGAGTTGGAATGATTTTGTTTCGTCAAAGACCCTGAGGAACCTGGTGCCGTTGCGCAGGACCAGGCCGAAGATAAATGCGGCTACGGCCCCGCTGCCCTTGGACATCTCCACCATCCCGAACAGCATCAGCACCACGGCGATAGTGGTCATATAAGACAGAGCGCCGATAGTCATCTTGCTCAGGACCCGCATCCAAAGCAACCCGGCAATAATGCCGATGACAATGGCAATGGAAAACGAGCCGGCAAAGGCATTCAATACCTGGGACGGCTTGACCTGCCCCATCAGGGAAACCTCTACCAGAAAGATGGTTCCGATGACGACCAGGATATCGGTCAACACCGATTCTATGCCGATAATGGAACGGGTTTGTTCGCTGACATTCATCTTGGTGATAATCGGGATAATGATGGCCGAACTGGTGCCGCCTAAGATACAGCCGAGCAAAATGGCATTCATCCAGGACATACCCATAATATGCACGCCCATCAGGGCAATCCCGGCGACAGAAAAGACAAATCCCATAATGGTCAGCCCTAAACTGCCACCCAGATTTTTGATGATGCTGTCAAAACTCAGATGCAACCCGCCTTCAAACAGGATGATAATCAGGGCCAGACGGGCAAAATAGGGCGTGATTTTGTCCAGTTGTTTGACATCAATCCAGCCGGCCAGCGGCCCGATAATAACGCCCATCGTAATAAGCAGCAGGACGTCCGGAATCCGGGTCTTCTGGAAGAATATCGTGCCCAGGAATCCAAGCAGGATAATCAACCCGGCAATCAGAAACGGTAGGTTTAAGGTAATCTCTTCCATTTATCACTCATTACTTTTATTTAATCAATTCGCTTTCGCGGTCTCTACGAGTTCGCTTTCGCGGTCTCTACGAGTTCGTGCTTAATGGCATTCTTGCCGTTATTCTTGACAGAGTACATCAGGTGGTCGGCCCTGATGATAATGTCATCAATATTATCCGGCAGGGTCGCATAGGTCAGCGCTCCGATACTGAATGTGATAGACCACCTGGCTTCTTCCATACTTTCCAGAAGAACCCTCCGGAGTTTCTGCAGGGCTATCTGGGCCGATTCATAACCGGTTTCCGGCATTAACAGACAGAATTCATCACCGCCCAACCGACCCACGATGTCAACCGAACGGATATTTTTCCCGATGGTCTGGGCTACTAATTTAAGGACATTATCTCCGGTGCTGTGCCCAAACAGGTCGTTAATCTTCTTAAAATTATCAACATCAATATAAGCGATAGTCAGGGAGTGACTATAACGCTTGGCCCGGGCCAACTCCGCATCTGCCGAGTGATGAAAACTCCGGCTATTAGCCACCCCGGTCAGGTAATCAATATTGGATATATGCTTTTGGATTACCCACATTTTCTCCAACGTGCCCAGGAGATAACTTATTATCAAGAAGTATCCCAGGCGCATATTGGCGGCCCAATAGCCGATAGCCGGCTGTGAATAGGTGTGCCCGCCTAAACTATCCGATAAGAACCATATTGTAGAGCAGATGAAGGATATGACCACAGCCCATAAGATGCCGCTAAACCAGGCCACCAGGGAAATCGGCAGTAGGTAAAATATGGAAAACCCTATCTCCGGGCCAGTGGCGTAATCAATAATGCCCAGCAATATAGCCAGCCAGAACGCAATCCGCACGATAGTGAATCTGGATTGCCCCTTAAGATGCTCTATAATATTTGGCATAATGATTATTTTACCAGTTCATTAGAAGAAACACAAGATTTCTCCTGCTCCATATTTATAGCCCTAATCGGATAAGGAATCACAATCCCCTCTTTTTTATACCGTTGATGCAGGCGCTTGATGAATTCGTGTTTAAGCAGATAGCCGGTTACGACCTCCCGGGCGCGCATAATAACGGTAAAATTGATACTGGAAGAATCAAAGGTATGATAACGAACGAGCGGTTCAAAGGTTGTGACCGCGCCGTCCAGGGTCTGCTGTATTTCTCTGGCCACCTCACGGGTAACTTTTTCCACGAATTCTAAATCGCTATTATAATGAACGCCGACTTCAACGGTCACGGCTAACTCCTTGTCAGGCAGATAATAATTCCTGACCACCGATTGGGCTAATTTATTATTGGGGATAAGAACAATATTATTGCCTAACAGTTTAATTCTGGTTACCCGCCAGCCGATATCAAGCACAAAGCCCTCCTCGCCGGATTCTAATTTAATAAAGTCACCGACCCGGATATTTTTAGCAACCGTGGTATAGAAGCCGGAGAAAAAATTAGAGAGTGTATCCTGCAGAGCCAGTGCAACGGCCAAACCGCCGATGCCCAGTGTGGTCAAAAGCGGCGTAATAGATATACCCAATGCATTCAATATCATTAACCCACCGATGATGATTATCAATATTCTTACCAGGTTCTGAGTCAGATTGGTCAGGGGCATTGTGTGCGGCAGTTTCTCGCCATAAACACCGATAAGAGTGGTGGTAATATTAGCAATGGTAATCAGCACGCTTAAGCCGAAAAATACTATCAGCGCTTTATCTGCTAACTCGTTTACGGTTGAATGGATAGTCGCCACCCAAATTTCTTTGATAAAATACAATCCCAGCAGGATACACCAGAAAAGGATGGCGCTCTTGACATATTTGACGATAGGCTCGTCCCATTTCCATGATGTCCGGGCCGCAGCGCGGGAAAGATATCCAAGGATAATTATCTTAAGAAATAAACCGACGACAACCGAGGCAATAAAGATAAGGGCCGATAAAACCACGCCAAAATAAGATTGGCTGATGATTGTTTTTATGTAATCCATTGGCAATACTCCTTCTTAAGGTTTAAATGTGAAGTTCCTGAATTGCCAGGTGTCGGTCTTATCCGGTTGGGAATCGACATTTTCTATAAAGAACACCTGATAATTAGATAGCGGAGTCCATTTAACCGGCTCGGAAATAAAATCGCCCAGATACGGTCGGGCAATCTTAAGCATCGCCTCATAGGGCAGGTCCTCCGGGAAACAAATTCCCTCTTTAGGATTATCCAACATCCATATAATTGCCGAGACCACGCCGATAGCCACTTGGATAGTCGTGGCATTCTGGCCGGGCACGAGTTTTCTGGCTTCCTTGATATTAAGAACACTACCGGTCCACCAGGAATTATATTTATGACCCATAATTAGCGTGCCGAGCGAATCAGCACCGTTGGTTATCTCGTCGGTCATCACTCTTTTGTTAGATTGTAATTCATATCCCCGGCAACGCAGTTCATGTAACGAAAGCATCGCCTCATCAGAAGGTAAATAGGCATAAAGCACGGTCGGGCGATAGACGGCTTTGCGTCCCCGGTTAACGGTGAGCATCCGAGAGATGCAGAACGCCTCGCCATGCGGTATAATCATACCGACATATTCCTGATAAGGCGTCCAAGAACGTATCCAGGTATTAATACCCATCTGAGAAAGGATAATCTGGTTTTTCGGCCCGTAGTCCGGCTGGGTGGCTAAGGGCGGGATTATCTTTTCGTGCGTGCCCCAGCCCAATTCCACCGGCGCAATGGCTTCTTCCATCATCGCCTCAATACTCCAGACGTTGACGAATTCGTTAAGTTTCTTGGATTTGCCGGTCATCTGGGTATCACGTTCGCTGCAGTGAATTACTTTAACGGCTAATTTCTGAGCCAGATGGCTAAACATTTTCTTCCTGATAAAATACTCTAATATTTCCGCATCTCTTTTAGATGCTTTCTCATCAGATATGAACCGCCGAGCGATATCAATCAATCCCTTTTTGGTGAAATGGGTAATCAGGCCGGGATTGGCCCCGTGGTCCAGTACCGCAGTGGCCATTCCCTTCCATTTAGGCACCATTTCCAGCAATTTGACATAACGCTTATACAATGATTTCTCCAGAGAGGTTCTGGTATGAATCTCCGCATAAGGGTCCCATTCCTCAACCGACGCGTTGACATAGAGGATTTTGTTGTTATAGGTCCACTGGAGCACATCCAGGCAATCCACGTTCCAGGCCAGGTCAACAATCAGGCCGCCGCCGTTGACATAAGTGGAAAGTGTCCGGGCCAGATTCTGAGGCGTTATCCTCAACTGGACAAATTTTACCCCCCGGTCAATCCAATGCTTCAGGTATTTGCTTTGGTCGACAAAATCAATGATGGTAATATTTTTATATGGGACCCGGATATGTTTCAGCAGGAGTGGCAAGAAACTACGGGCCACCGCGCCGAAGCCGAGAATCAGTATTTTGTTCCTAAAATTAATCATTCTATACAGCGAAATCCAATATACTTTTGAAACTCTTCGTCTCTATTTTATAATCGGCCACGTTGTTAAGAACAAAGTTATTGGAGCAAAAGGCAATGCCGATGCCGGCGAACCGGACCATACAGACATCGTTGTCGCTGTCCCCGACCGCAATCATATTGCCCAGCGGTATCTCATGCTTGGCGGCTAATTTCATCATGACATTGCTCTTGCAGAAATTATGGCTGCACTTACTTTCCTCGGTATGGATAAAATGGGACGGCACCTTGACCTCGCCGGTGGCGATGGAGTTGGAGAATTCCAGTTCGTTGGCAATGGCGAAGTCCATGCCGAGTTTGTTTTTGAGGTGCTGGGCCACCACGTCGTAACTGTCGCTGATAATCCCGACCAGATAGCCCCGCTTCTTGAGTTCGGCGATAACCTCCTGGGTGTCAGGCACCAACGGTATTTTATCGACCAAGGCCAGGATTTGGGCGATATTCAGGCCTTTAAGATTCTGGGCGATGAGTTTGGTCAGCAACCAGGAGTCGGAATTGGTGGCCAGGACCTTGACCATCTCTTTCTCAAAGTTGAATTCCTTGGCCGCCTCATAGACAAACCGGCCCTGAAGGATGGTATTATCCATATCAAAGATAATCATCTTCTTTAAGGGAGCCAGGGATTCCTTGATGGACAGCTCCATCTGGTCCCGAATAATATTGATGGTTTCTAGAGAATCCAGGGAGAAATCGGGATTTGCCTTGGAACGTTTCAGGATGGCCCGCGAGACCTGGCGCGACATCTTGCCCAGTTCACGCCACTGCTTCATCTTGTTCTCAATCCGGCCGATATTGACCTCTTTAATCCGCGCGCCGGTTTTAAGCATGTCCAGCAGGATGCCGATGTCCACGCCGTAGTCGTTCTCAAACTCTATCTTTTCAAAGAATGATTTCCTGCCGGCGATAATCCCGCTCAAGGGCTGGGAGAATTTCAATGCCTCAGGCATCAGCAAACTCAAGAGCGGTTTGGCCACCAGTTCGGTCACCCGGCCGGCCTCCCGGCCGAAGGTGGATTTGACGAAATCCGCCTCGTCCCTGATGAGCGGTTCGGCCATTTTTTCCACCACGTCATCAGCATAGTTGGAGATATCGCCGTCCAGATAGACGATGATATCGTTATGGGCCACCAGAAGCCCGTCTTTCATAGAAGCGCCCTTGCCGATTTTGGTGGAGGTGATGATGCTGGCGCCGGCCTCCTTGGCCGCTTCTACGGTCCGGTCCAGCGATTTGTCGTCAATCACGATAACTTCAGTAACGGCTTTTGCCCGGAGGGCCAGGGACACCACCCGGGCAATGGTCTTTTCCTCGTTAATGGTCGGGATGATTACAGAAATCATAATTTACGCCTTATCAATGACTTCATTTTCTTTATTTCCGGTAAATCTGGCTACGATTTTCGTCATAATGAAAATCCCAATGGCCAGGATACCCAACAACATAAATACGCCCACGAACCTGATAATCAACGTGGCCCAGACATAAGTCCAATCAATCGTGCCATCCGGATTCATATTTATTACTCCTTGTCGTTAGAATATGGCATTTCTGCGCCGCAGAATTTACACCGAATCGTTTTCTTGATGTCAGCAGGCGAAACCACCTGTTCTCTTTTACAATTCGGGCACGTCCGCTTACAGTGAAATATCGTGCTGATTATCGCCTGCAATATGTGATTCATTTTTGCTTATTCACTTTCTCCTTACTGACCTCATCTTTAATTACCTTAAATAGCGCGATAACCCCAAGGGTTAACATAATTGCCGTTATGCCAAAGATAAGATAAATTCCTGTGTTTTCTGACATATTTCAAATAATCCTTGATATCACAAAATGGACCAACAGCCAGAGCCCGATAGCGCTGAAAGACAAAACGGATATATATTTCAAGGCCGAATCCATCCCGACTTTATACTCCTCCGCCTTGGCTTTAGGTGGAAGGTCAAGTAACCGGGCAAAAATAATAATAACCAGCAGCCCGCCATAGATAATGTCCAATACGCCGGGGATAGCCGCCGGCTGCGATGAGGCGATGACCAGCGAGAAAACCAGCAAAAACGCCGGCCCTAAGATAATCCAGAACAATCTGGCTAAACAGCCGCCCATTGTGTTGATTTCAGAATCCTGACTCATGTTAATAACTCCTTTCATGGCGTTAAAGACGCCGTCAGATCCCAGTGGGATTATTTAGGTTAACGGGATTTAAAAGCAGGCCTTAATATGACGACGGCGGATCGCGGGGAATGGGCGGGAATTCGGTACCACTAATGATATACTTCAACTGACTATGCCTGTTATCGATTTGCTTTCTTGTATCAAACATATCTGCTTACTATCGCACAAAAACCATATTGTCAAGAAAAACCGACTACGAATTATTCTTATTAACCCCATTAGAAAACCCTATAACGACAACAAGATATTTTCCCCTAAAACCTGCTACGGCATAAATGGCAAATAATTTAATATGACTTTCTAACGGGGTGAACCGCAAGAATCGACAGGATGACAAAGATAATGGAGTAGATGACCGGGATAACAAAACTCTTAATAACCGAGAGGTTGCGGCCAGCGTCGAGCATAACCTCTTCGCCGGACTGGACGCCCAGAAATGAGTTAATGGCCTTGAAACGCCAGATTTCCTGCAACGCGCCTTCGGACATATTCTTCAAGGTGTCCAGGTAATAGTTCCAGTAAGGATTAAATAAGAACGAGGAGGTCTCCTCAAACAGGTTGGCCACGAACGAGTCCAGGACCAAATAAAGAATGATGCTGATTGCCACCGAGATGCCGGCGTTTTCCACTAATGTCGAGATAAACAGGCCCATCAGCCCGATAGCCGCCAAGGGCAAGAGAATATGCAGGAATGTATAAAGCACATAGAGCAACATCTCGGACCGGGCCAGATGGACTATCTCCGGAAAGGTCGGGTCAGTAATGTCATGGAATCCATAAACGAACCAGGACAGCCCGAATGCGATTGCCTCAATGAGCAGTGTAAAGAAGAGCGCCAGGATAATCACGGTAATGGCCTTGGCCAGGACCAGCTCGCTTCGCCTGATGGGCGCAATCAGGATGGTCCGAATCGTGCCGAAGGTGGTTTCCGAGGCAACCAGCAGCGCGCCGATGACCAGTATCAGGAAGGTGACCAGCCGGAATCCGTTCAGGCATCCGGCGATGAGCGGCCCAATGCCGTTGACCGGACCTTTGCCGGATGGCGATATCTTTTCCATCAGGACCGAGAGCGCCACCACCAGCGCCACCAGAACCAGCGAGATAAAGAATATCCGCTGGCGGTAGAATTTGAAGAGCTCTATCTTCGTTAAGGACCAGATTCTTGATAACATAAATTCTTTGCCACGAAGTCACCAAGACACCAAGAACTCCGCAGAGACCGCGAAGCTAATTCTTCGTGCCTTAGTGTCTTAGTGGCTATATTACATCAGCCCCATAAAGTATTTCTCCAATGGCCGTTTGGGTTCGGTTATTTCTATGCCTTCCTCTTTGAGGAGTTTAGCCAGGTCTTCTGATATCACCAGTTTGCCCTGCCGGAGGATGCCGACCCGGTTGCAGAGCAGTTCCATTTCTGATAACAAGTGGCTGGAGATAAAGAAGGTGACTTCTTTTTCCTTATTGAGTTTCTTAATCAGGTTGCGGATATCGGCAATGCCCTGGGGGTCCAGCCCGTTGGTCGGCTCATCCAGGATAATCAACGGGGTCTGGTTAGGTATGCGCTGAGGGATAAATGCCGGCAACAATGCCCCGGCCACGCCCAGGCGCTGTTTCATGCCCAATGAATAGGTCCGAATCCGGTCGTCCGCCCGCCCTTTTAAGCCCACGGCAGATAATAGTTCGTCCACGATAGAATAGCGGAGCGAAGACGGCGAAATCATCCGCAACCGGGTAAGTATTAATAGGTTGTCCCGGGCCGAGAGATAGGGATAAAAGGCCGGGATTTCCACCAGACCGCCGATAGAACTCATTATCTCCAGGTAATCGGAATTGAGGTCTTTGTCGAAGATAGATATCTTACCTGATTCGGGCCGAATCAGGCGCAGGAGCATCCGAATGGTGGTAGTCTTGCCCGCGCCGTTTAACCCAAGGAATCCGTAGATATCGCCTTTATATATGTTAAGCGAGAGGTTCTCCACAGCCGGGAACCGGCCGAAATGGCGGGATAGGTTCTCGGTTTTAAGGATAATATCGGTCATAATTAATACACACACCCCTACCCCTCTTGATAGAGGGGATTTTGCTATTACACCACAACTACATCTACTTCCTCAACCATCCCCCTTTGGAAAAGGGGGATAAAGGGGGATTTAAATCTCCCCTAACCCCTCTTTTTCAAAGAGGGGGATGTTTTATTAACCTATCTACTATTTTCAACAGTTGCCGGAAGTTATCAATCTGGTAATCGGGCTTTGACCTGCCTTTGCGGGTCAGGTATTTCCCGCCCCGCTTAATCAAGACGGTGAGCATTCCCAATGCCTTGGCCGGGTCAATGTCGTTGACCGGGTCATCGCCTACATACATGACTTCAGAGGCGGAAAGATTGAGTTCATTACAAACCCGCTGATAGAGCTTGATATTAGGCTTACTGATGCCGATATCATCAGAGATAAATATGGCGCCGGGGGTAAATAGCGAATAGAGTTTGAGCCGGATGAGTTTCTCTGATTGCTTGACTGATAATCCGTCGGTAATCACGCCCCGAATCAGTCCGGTCCGGGCCAGCGCCTTAAGCACTGCCGTAACATCAGGAAAAGGGAGTAGCTCGCGTGATTTAGTTTCATGGTAGGCGATGACCGCCCCAGCCACCAGGACCGCCGGATTTACGCCGGCATAGGCGCTCCGGGGAATACGCAGGAGCAGTTTCTCAAAGTGATGGTCGTAGTTTGAAGAGAACTCCCGGACCACCTCGGCTAATTCTCCCACCAGTTTCTGCTCCGGGAAATCAAGGCCCAGGGCGATCATGGCCTTGATAGAATTATGCCGGGCCCGGGAGGCAAAAAGAGAGGTGGAATATAAGGTGTCGTCAATATCAAAAAATATGGCTTTTATGGGGCTCAATAATATCCATCCTTTCCCATCCCGCATTAGCGGGAATGCGTTCACCCAGTTAGAAACTCCTTAATATATACGAATAAAGGATTGATGCTTATTCTTCTATATGATAGTCCCCCGTTTCTAACGGGGCTTAAGTGAATTATTACTATCTGAGGTCCTGTTCAATTTCAGGCAGTTCCACAATCTTTGCCCGGACGATAACCAACTGGTAGCGTTTCTCTTCGGATTTAATCTTACGCTTGAAGAACGCCGATAGAATCGGAATTTTATCCATCATCGGCGTGGAAGCGGTTATATCCCGGTCATAGATGGTCTTCATGCCGCCCAGGACCAAGGCGCCTTCATCAGGCACCACCGCGCTGGTCCGGCATCTCTGGAGCCGCAACCAGGGCAGTTCAATCGAAATCTGGGTTGATAGCTCTGTGGCAATGCCGGGCGGGGAGGCGAAGTATTCCAAGGTCAAATTCCGGACATCAACCAACTCCAATAGGGTCGGGAAAACATGGATGGTAATAAACTTGCGGTCATAACTCATCACCGGCTTAACATCCAGCACCACACCGGTGGAGAAGGTGTTTATAACCGGCTCATAGGCCACCGCGCCGGCCTGGATATCACCGTCCTGGATATACTGGCGCTGCCTGATAAAGGCGACATTGACTCTTTGGCCGTTGAGAGCGGTAATCTTAGGCGAATCCATAATCGTTCCCTTGCCGGTCTTTTCCAAGGCGCTCATAAGCATATTGACACGCGGCGAGCCCAATATAGCAAATTGGAGCCCTAAACCGCCTACGGCGGACGGCGGTAATGCGGTTTCCACCTGATTATTCTGGTCACGCAAGGTATAAGCAGTCCGGAACCGGGCATCCCGGTTTCCGCCCAGCAGCAATCCGGCTGACGGGTTGCTCTGGCCCGGTATATCCGGCGCATTGGGTATGGTCGACCGGGGTATATTCCGCAGCTCCATTCCAAATTCTTCAAAGAAATCATCGGTCGTCGTCGTGAATGTCGCTTCGATAGAAACCATCGCGCTCCTGAATGACCTCAGGATTTGCAGGAATTCAACTATTTCTTCCTGAACCGAGGCGCTATGAACCACCATCAATTTGTTGCTGTCGCCGATCCGGCGGATATTCACACCCGGAATATTCCCCTCCCAGGTGCCCTGGCCATTGCGGTCCTTGCCGGTATTCTTCTTGATTAACTCCAATAAATCCTCAATGCTTATCTGGGTCACCGGCGGCAATTCCGTTTGGGGCATAGCCCAACCCGGCGCTCCGCCCGGCGTTAATGGCAATTCCACATTCGGACCCGGAAATTCCGGAATCGCCCGGACCAGGTCGTCCACATTGTGCACACGCCATTCCAGTTCTTCTTCCAAAGCCGTGACCTTGGTTATCTTCAAACTCTTAACATCCTTGTCAAAACCATACGATAATCCGTATTGCTCAAGCAGGTTTTTCAACCCTATTTCCAGAGGCAGTCCGGTCAGGGAGAGCGTCTTTTTCTCATTAGGAATGCCTTCCTGCTTGACATCGGCCGCGTATATAATGGGAATCTTATACTGCTGCTGGATATAGTCCGTGACATCATATAAAGTATCGTTGCCTTCCAGCTTGAAATCATGCCTGATGGTCTTGAGTTTACGCTTTATCTCCGCGATATCCGGGTCCTCCTCTGACTTGCCGGTGATGACGCCGGGCGATTTGCGCTTGCTGGCTATTTTCCAGACATCCGGGTCGTAGCGCACGACTTTATCGTCGGCATACGGTATCGTCGTTTCCTTAAAGTCGTCATACATGGCCTTGAACCGCTCCGAACGCAGCTTGATGTATTTCTCGGACACTTCATAATGCCTGGCCCGGATGGCTTCTTTCTTTAATTCCTCGGCGGACTTGAAATGCGGGGCTAATTCCAGGAGGGTATCAGCCAATGCCTCCACCTTTTCAAAGCGTTTCTGCTCGAAGAAAATCAATGCCTCCTTGAAGAGCGACTTAATTTTCTCGTTATATTCCTGCTGGCGCTTGAGTTCCTCTTCCTGGGCGATTCGGGCGGCCGCCTCACGGCGTTGCCGGTTGGCATCTTCCTCCTGCTTAACTATAAAATCCTGTATCTGAGTTAACCGCTCCTGAGCCTTAGTCATATATTCCTTCAGCCCGATTTCGTACGGCATCCATTTCAGCTTATTTATAACCGCTTCGAATTCCACGCGGGCCTCGCCGTATTTCTTCTCGGCGGTCAGCCGCTCTCCGTTCATAAAATGATTTCGGACCACCAACTCGGTCTCCTGTATCTTGACCGCTAACTGCTCCTGCAGGAATTCCTTGATAACCTTGATTTCATCCGCCCGGGAACCCAGAACCAGCTGTATCTCCGAATAGAGTTTTTTCGCCTCTTTGTGCTGGGGATTCAGCTCCACCGCTTTAGCCACCTTATCCAGGGCCTGGGCGTAATTAAACTCCTTGAATAGCTTCAGCCCCATCTCGTAGTATTTCTGGGCCAGGAACTCGTTCTCCTGCATCTTGACCGTCTTTTCCTTCTCCAATTCAAACATAATATCCTTGGCATCGTCGGTGGCTTCTGGAGCTGTTTTCTCCCGCCCTTCGGCGGCAGGCGGTTTAACCGCAGGCTTTTCAGAAGCGCCTCCGGCGGCCAAAGCAGCCGTAACCGCCACGTTCATCGGCGCTGAGGAAAATGGGTATTTGCCGGTAACGCCGACGATATCCGTGGTGCCAAATGATTCCGCGTTAAATACAAAGGAAACAGTCCCGAAAATACTGCTGGCCAGGTCAACGGCTATAAAAAATGATTGAGCTCGGCTGATAATGGGCTGTTCTAAACTGAACTCGCAGGCGTCCCCCTTGAGTTGCGACGAAGAAAGCAGGATATCAGTGACCGTATTAAATGACTCATCGCCGTTGTCCAGATATAGTTTAATGGCTTTAATATCGGCGTCCTTGAGGGTGCCGGTCTGAGCAAACTTTAGGGATTTCAGAACGATATCCGACTGGTTGGTAGCCATGGCAAAATGAACCACCGGCACATTGGATGAATTCGGAGACACCGAATCCGGCGCCACGCTTTCCAGCACCACCGCCGTGCCGGAAACCCTGGACGGAATCTGGGACTTGATGGACATCTTTCGCGCTCCGGTTGCCTTTGGGCCGCCGCAATGAATAGCGCTTATGGAAAGAATCAAAATTATACCGACTATCAGATTCGCTTTATTTGCCACAAGTATTTTCCGCATACCGTACCTTTATAAAGTGCTTAAAACTACCCTATTTTTTAGGAGGCGCTGAGGTCTTAGCCGCAAATTCAGTTTTCTGAACGCCGGCTTTCTTGCAGATATTAAGGGCATTTACGACAGATTGAGTTGGTATCATTTCGTCTGAATCTATCTTAACCGGGATGACATCGCCGCTGGGGGTGACTAAACTTTCTGAAATAGACCTCATATGACTAAGCAACGCATCCCAATCCTTAAACTCCCTGTCCCCGACTTTTATCCTGGTCAAAAGAGGCGCGTCTTCAGAATAGGCCAGCTTTATCCGAACCTCCTCTAAAATCGGGTCAGTCACAGTAGTTGACGACATACCTTTATCCCTGGGCAGGTAAGAATATAACTTGCCTTCCAGCGACTTGAAATGAATGGAACACATAAAGAATATAATTAACTGAAAAATGACATCAATCATTGGAGTCATATTTGACTCCATACTGGCTTCTTCAACTTTACCACTAATTCTTTTTGCCATATTTTATTGCTCCGGCGGTTTTTCCGCCCCGATTTCTATCTTCCAAACCAGCGCCTTGCCGGCGGCTTCCAAGACCTGGGTAATCCTCTTGAAGGGCGCGCTGCCGTCCGCCCGTATCATCACCGGCCGGTTTGAAGGGGTCTTGGGATTATCCTTGGTTTCCCGGTCCATATTCCCTTCCACCACTAATCTCTGCTCTAATTCCGTTATCGTCAACTCGCTGCCCCGTATTTTTATCACCCAATGCTCTTCAATCTGGCAGGGTTGTATTAACATGCCATTTTTATATTTTAGCTGGGGGCAATCTTTTCCGCCCGGAACCTGATGATTGATATTTACCATCAGCCGTGTTTTATCCGGATGATCATCCGCTAAAGAGGCGTCGGCCTTGGGCAGATAAACACGCTCCAATTCCTGGTTGGCAAAGTCCGTGGCCAACATCAGGAAGACAATCAACTGGAAAACGATGTCAATCATCGGGGTCATATTCATCCCCGTGCCTTCCTGGAGTTGAGGTCGCTTCACTCTCATATATTATATCACACAGAGATACTCTTTAATTATTGCTGTGGCTGTTCCTCTGACATATTTTTAAACTTATCCACAAATTCACCGGCCATAATTCCAAATTCAATAATAAACAGCGTTATTTTATTCTTAAACAGGAAGTATACAGTCATCAGAGGCATGGATACGAACAGCCCTTCGGCCGTGGTCACTAGAGCGGCTTCAACGCCGCTGGCCAGGTCAGCCGGCGAAGGAGACAGCTTAGTTTTAATGATACCGAATGACGCGATCATACCGGTGACGGTTCCGGTCAGGCCTAACATAGGGGCGATATTACCGATAAGGTTAATGTATGTTATTTTTATATTCAACTTGGCGGCTTCCTCTTCACCGGCTGTGCCCATAGCTTCGACCATGGCATCGTAACCTTCGTTAACCTTGGAAAGAGCCGCGCCCATAATATTAGCGAAAAAGCAGGGGTTGGCGCTGCATAATGTCACGGCCTCTTCATAACGGCCTTCGTCCACCAGCGCTTCCAATTCGGCGACTACTTCCGGCGGACATAGTTTATCCCTTTTGATATTCACAATATGTTCGATGACAAACCCCATACCTACCACGCTACAGAGAATAATAAAATGGCCGACCCAGCTACCTGCTTTAACCAAGTCTATAAAACCTGATTCCGCCACTCCGGATGACTTACTCTCTTGCGCATAAACACAATTAAAACCAACCGCGCCGATAAAAAAAGCTACCAATAAAATGGTGGCTACTATAAAAGACTTATTAATCCTGTTGTTTCCGTAAAACATAGACATCTCCTTCTCTTTGTTGCTTTCTTTACAGTTAATCTATTTTCCCTCACCTGCCCGAATGAACGAGTTCATTCGTTCGGGCGGGTGGAATTCGTTGCTACTTCCCGAGTTCAGACAATCTCTTATTTGCTTCCGGGGCAAATCTGGAACCGGGAAACTTCTGCTTCAACTCCAAGTAAAGGAGCTTGGCATTATTAATATAGACCTTTTTCTTTTCCTGAGGCAGCGCCTGGGCTAATTTCTCGCAGGATACTCCGGCGTTATAAATGGCCTTTTCCTCTTCAATGGTCGGTTCGCCGGCCGGAGCCGGATAAAGTAATTTAGAACGCAGGTAGGCAAACAGGGCGTTCTTTATTGTTTTATAATCGGCCTTGGGGTTAGCCATAAGGCAATCGCCCTTGCCATTATAGGCGCCGGCCTTGGCCACGGCATCGTCCGACTTGGCAATCACCTCGTTAAACGCATCTTCCGCCCGGGAAGGCTCTCCACCGGCTAATTCCACCCGGCCCAGCCCGATAAGCGCGCGGTATAATATGGCCGGTTGCATTGCGGCCTTGGTTTTAAGCTGGTTATAAATGGCCTTGGCCTCGTCAGGCTTCTTGCTATCCTCCAAAAGATTGGCTTTGCGCAAATCAACTTCTAACAGGAATTTTTCTCCGATGTCACGGCCTTTGACCTTGGCTTCATCCAGGATACCCAATGCCGTTGCCAAGTCAGGCTTTTTCGCGGCGCAATCGCTTTTATTAAAATAGACCTGCTTAAAGTAGCGCGTCTTCTCAAATGCCTTGAGCACTTCATCATAGGCCGTCATGGCCTCATCAAACTGCTTGGCATTATGATAACATACGGCGATATTATAAAGAATATGCTGTTTAAAGATAGCCCTCAGCCGGGTATCATTCAACGCTTTTTTATACGACTCCACGGCCTGGGTATATTTACCGGATTCCTGGAGTTGCTTGGCATTGATATAATCCCTGGGCTCGTCGCGATAGGTGATGGCTTTGATCGCGTCTAACTTAACAGTTATAACAGGACCGCCTTTTACTTTAATCTCCACGCCATTGTATGTTTCGTTGGAGATATCACCTGGATTATCGTTTATTTTATTGTCGGCCCCTACAGAAGTGACCACGTCTGTTTCCTGGGCCATTAGATATAAAGAAGGCAGTGAAAAAACCAGGAGCGCCAGGGCAACTAATATCTTCAATACTTTCATTTCACACCCTTTCCTTTCCGTTCCAAAAAATATTAAAATATGATCTCTGTCAAGTTTTATGCGCCTATTTTTCCCTCTATTTAATCCCGTAAAAACCTTTCAACGGCGTCATTCTGAACTAAACGAAGAATCTCGCCAAACATAGTTTTGGCCCATTCGGGTTCTCTCCCAGAGACCCCTCAGGGTCGTGGGAAGCCCCTTCACTTCGTTCAGGGTGAAAGTGTTGACTTTGTCAACAATCTCATTTTGCCTCTATTTTCTTTCTCAGCTCTTTGAATTTATCCTTATAACCCCATTTATTATTGTCGTATTCCGGGCTGATGGCTTTTTCCATCATCGTCATAGCGTAAAGCGCCTCTTTGAAATTACCTATCTGATACTCCATATTTACGAAATGGTATTTGGTCTCCCACCATTCTTCAGTCCCGTTCTTACATAACCCGCTCACTTTCGCCCACTGTTTCCTGGCTGATTGCCAGGGCGTAACATTTTCCCTGGAACCGGCAGATTCATAAGCAAAAGCCAATTCCCGGCCGATGTCAATATTATTGGTTTTTTCGGCATCCAGCTTTTCAAGAATCGCCACGGCCTTTTCATATTCCTTCAAGGCGCGATAGGTCTTGGCTAACTTCCATTGAATCAGCCAGGTTTCCTGGCGCGGCAATTTACCCTGGAATTCCTTATTAATCATTCTGACGTATAAATCAGACGCCTTTTTGTAAAAATCGTCCTTTTCAATCTCTTCCGCGAATTGATATAAACTTTCCGCGACTGATAACACCTCGTCCGGCGTTATGGTCGCCTTCCTGATTTCAACCCACTGGCTAAAATATTCTCCGGCATGTTGCAAGGCATCTACAAACTGCTTATATTCCTCCGATGACTTTTCCTTCATCCCCTTAATGGCATCCGCCCTTTTCTTCCTTTCTTCGGGAGTTGACGACGCAATCGGGGGTACGATAATGTCCGCTTTCTTCGCATAAGCCAGTCCCATCAACTGTAAAGCCGGCGCGATAATTTCAAGATTACCGCCCTTGCCGGCGTAATCCTTTAATGACTTAAGATGCATCTCGGCCTTATCCATATCATTCATGTTAATATAAGCCTCTATTTTCATCTGTAAAATCTGGCTGACCGCGTCCGGCCTTGAAGCGTATTTCTTTTCCAGCCCCTCCAGGATTACCAGAATCTCAGAATACTTGCGCAAAAACTCGCCGAGATACATTCTCGACATGAATATACGCGTCTGCAGCTCATTATGCAATATCTTGTTTTTTGACTCCTCGTCTATCGCCCCTTTTAATTTCTCGTCGAATAATTTAAGCGCCTTGTTAAATGAATTTTCGGCTAACGCCAGATTGCGGGAAATCTCCCCCTTTAGCTCTTCCTTCTTTTTGGTATCTTTTTCCTTCCTGTAAGGCGGCAATAAATCCCGCTCCACATATAAATGGTACATTAATCCGATGCGGAACATTGACTCGTAATAATTGCTATTAGATGCCGGGACCTGGCCATAAGCCTTGGCCGCATCAATATACTTCCCCTCCCCCTCAACTTCTTTTCCCTGATAGAACTGACTGCTCTTGGCAAAGTCGCTATTAGGCCAGGTCTTGGTCAGATACGACCTGACCTCTTTATATTTTTCCTTGTCTGCTTCATCGCCCGCCTCTTTTCCCGCGCTTAAGTAAGCCGAGGCAGCCCCATAAGCGGCTAACGGAGCCACGTCCTCGTTTTGGCTGCTTTTGGCGTCTTTGAATTTCGGATTAAGGTAAACGGTCTCGTAAAGAATAATGGCTTCGTAAAAACGCTCCTGCTTCTTGAATGTCTCGGCCATAATAAATAACGCTTCCGGCAGATACAGAACCCTTTCCTCTTCCGAAGAATTATTCAACCTATTCATTAACGCCTGCCCCTGCTGGACTAACTCGCTATGCTTGCCCTTGCCAAACAAATCGCGCATTATCGTAATAATGATTAAAGGGGAAACATCCCCGCTTACTTTAATAAGAGCGCTTAAAGCATCGTTAGCCGCTGACTTGGCCTGGTTATTCTTGCTGTTATCTTTAATATTTTGCAGTATCGCAAACGCATCGTCTTTCTTATTGATGTAAAAAAGGGCCTTGGCCTTTTCCACCAGCCCCATCTCCATCCATTCCTCCGACTGGCCTTTAGGGAATATTTTAATCAGGTCGTCAATAATCTTGATGGCTTCCGAATATTCCTTGTTGGCATTTGCCACTTTAGCCAAATGAGCATTCCCTTTTTGAATAATATCCTGGCATTCGTTTATAATATCATTCATTTCCTCTTTGGTTTTCTCGTCGTCACCGATAATACTGTCATATAATCTAGCCGTCATCTTGTAATACATCTTGGCGCTTCGGTAATCTTCTAATTCATAATAACACTCGCCGATATAATCAGAGGCCTCATAACAAAGCAATTTATCGCCATACTTCAACGCGAAGGCGTTAAAGGACTTAATAGCTTCATGGAGATACTTCTTGTTATTCTCGTCGCCTTTAATATAGAGAAGACCCCTCAAATAAAAATTCAACGCCAGCGTATAAGACGCCCGCATTATTTTATTGTCTATTTCTTCCCTCTTTTCAGCATCACTAATGCCATCAAGTATTTTCTGATAATCAACAATCATGACATTCAGGTATTCAGTAATCCGCGTATAAGTTGACTCCACCTGCTCAATCAACCCCTGTTTTTTTGCCGGATCGGATTCGACCTTCGCCACATTAGTTAAGAAGATAGCCTTCTGCTGTAACAGTTCGGACAACTCGAATTTGGCCTCTGATATCCCGTGATACTCAGCGTTCTCATTGATAAACTTGTCTAATATGTCAACGGCTTCATTCATAAATTGGGTGCGCTTTTCAGGGTCCCTTTCCATCCCGGCGCTAAATTTCCGTAATTTTCCTAATATCAGAGTGGCATATTGCTGAATACTTTTAGATGCGGGCTTTTTTAGAATATCCTGAACCATCTCTTCAGCAATATCCAGAAAATTCAGGCCTCCCGGATTGCTGGACTCCTCGGCCAGTTTATCAATGAAACCCAGATCAGATTCCTGCTGACCTTCCGACTCCTTTTCTGCCGCACCCAACACAACAGGTCCGGTAAAAGCGCTGAACCCCAACGCAATGAGGAACAACATAATCACGGTAGCGCCCATGGCTGGTTTTAGATATGCCTTATATGGAGTCATAATAAGTCCCCTTTCTATGCCGTGCAGGGTATTTTATATGATATCATCCCCTATATATAAACGAAATTTACCCTTATACGGCTCTAAATAAATGATTTTTCGAGGTAACTGAATGGATATCAGAACTTCTTTTTCTCTTCTTCACTTAGAATACTAATCTTCGCTTTAATCAGAATAACAAGATTCCGGCGCGCTTCTCCCTTGGCTTTCCGACCAAACATAAAACTCAAAATGGGAATGCGGGAAAGCACCGGAACGCTTGAGGAAGCCGCGGTATCCTTACCAGAAGAATAACCGCTCATTAATAATATGCCTCCATCCGGCACAATCGCATTACCCCTGGCGCGCTGAACCCTTATCTCCGGCAATTCTATTGCCTGAATCGGAGTATTTACATTGCCGATAAGGAAGGGAACCGTTCTGATAGTCGGCAATCTGGTTTCAGATGCGGCCAGACTCGGGCGGAGTTCTAACATAATATATTTTAAATCAGTGCTGACCACCGGGCGGACATCCAGAATAACGCCGGTCCGGAAAGTGTCAATGATAGGCTCGCCCATGGCCAGAGAACTGGCGGCGTTAACAATAACCACATCATAATCTTTTATATATGTAAACTGATCCGTCATCTGGATATGAGCTCGTTGCCCGTTAGCAATAGTAATCTTGGGGGCAAAAACCTCCGTGGTGCGTATGTCTTTTTGGACCGCGGTAAGCAAGGCCTGATAAGATGTCTGCCCTAACACCGAATACGATAAAACCGCGCCGCCCAACGGGGAGATTCTCTCATCCCTAATAAAACGCGAATACGGGTCAGCATTGGTAACAAAGTTCTGGACCCGCGCCGTTATACTCGTACGTCCATCGCGGTAAACGCCGGCCACGCCGGCTGAAAGGTCGGTAAAACCCGGCCCATCCGGAGGCGGCGCCTGGAAATAAGTCGGCAGGGTATTCGCCAGTCCGCGTAAATCGACACCGATATCCTCCAAAAAGTTCTGCTGCACAGACAGGAACCTTGCCTCGATTGTAACCACGACGTCCGCCGCCGCGCGGATTTGGTTAAGCAGCGCTTCTATCTGTTTATGCACCTTGGGAACATGCGTAACCACCAAAACTCCGGTCGTCGCCTGGAAAGTCACATTGGCTTTTTCCCAGCCGCCTTCTTGCTTGCCGGTAGTTTCCTTTATCAGGTTAACCAGTTCTTCGCCGGAAATGGCGGGCATTTGAACCGTGCCAGAATCACCAGCTTCGACCGCTATGCCAAAAGCTATTTCAGTGCTCGGGAAATCTATTATCGGAATAGTCAGGTCAAGAATACTATACCACCTGGTTTCCATCTGCTCCTGATTTATCCGTTCCAGCGAGGAAATATAAACCACGCCTTCACGAATAAAATAACCCCACTGCTTCATAGAGAGCATATCTCTCAGCACAAAATCCAAAGGCAGTTCGGCTCCGCTATAAGTAATTTGCTCTTGAGCATCGACGCCGGCGCCGGTGTCTATTATTATGTTCAAACTCGGTATAAATTCCTTGACATACTGAATTATCTGGCTGAGCGGCGTCGGCTCAGTGAAAGGAAACTTGATTTTTCGCTTGAGCATTAATTCCGTCTGGGTATCCAGCTCAGAAACCTGCTTCTCCTTGAATATTTTCTTGGGTCCGCGCCGTTCTATCTTTTCCCAAACATCTTTTTCCGGGAATGTTATCGGGTCTAAATACGGAAGTGATTTGCTGCCATAACTCTCAAAAGTGCGTTTCCATTCTTCAACTAATGTGTTATTGGTCAGCTTCTTCTGCTTATATCGGTAGGCCACCAACGCAATCATCCTAAGTTTATCAGCCACAAAATTACCCGGGCTTTTTTCCTTTATTTTATCGCATAACCGCATGGTCTCCTGGTAATTCTCCCTTTCAAATTCAATCTGGGCCTGCCGGAAAAGCATATCAATACTTTTAATGAAGTCATCACGCCGCTTTTCCTCTTCCTGGGATGCCAATTTCCTGGCGGCCACCTCGCGGCGCCTTGACATTTCACGTTCCTTAACTTCCTTCTTTTCCGTATTTAACCTAAGATAATTTTCCGCCTGAGTCTGATAATTCATCAGGTCTGCCCGATAAGGGAACCATTTAATGGTCTCAATTACCCATTTGAATTCTTCTTCAGCCTTGGCGTAATCCTCGGCGTTATAAAGCTGGATACCCTTGTTCAGATGGTACTCCACCTCTAACTTTGCCTGCTGGACCTTGGCCCGAACCTCGGCAAACAGTTTCCGTGAAACAGCGCCCATCTCGCCGGACAGGTATTCACCCTGGGCTAACCGCGCCTCCTCTAAAAGCACCTTGGCTTTTTCATGCGCGGGATCAAGCTCCTGCGCCTTGTTAAGGGCTTCTATGGCTTCTGTAAACCTCAGTTCCTGGTATAATTTAAGCCCAACCTGGTAATAATTTTCCGCCAATATCTTTTTCTTCTCTATATCAACGGATTTCTCTGATTCCAGGCGTTTCAATGATTCGGTTAATTCATCAGGAGTGACCGGGGCCGGCTGGGGCTTATTTTCTTCGGAAGGCCTCTGGCTCAAAGCGCTCTCGGATTCTGCTGCGGCTGGCGCTGGAGAAGGACTTTTCCCGACGGGTTGCAATGCAGATTTTCCGCCGCACCCAGAAAATACTGTCACGCAACAGAAAATACCGCAAACAGGTATCAGCCAATAATTATTTCTTGTCTTCATTACCCCTCAACCATATTGTTTACTTGGGCTCTATTAAAACGCTAAATTCCTTGCCCTTGTCAAGATAAATAATCCTAAATGTCGGCTTCTTAATAACCCGGCCATCACCCATTTTCCTCTCGTATACATCCTTTTGGAAATCCAGCAGGGTCCAACCGGTAATAAATTTATCCTTTTCTATCTTTTCTCCCTTAACAATAAAGCCCTCTTTTTTATCCCACTTTTCATTCAAGTATTTTCCAATCTTGGTCCAGACCCGATTATTCCCCTCGTCAACCGACATAAATTCAACCGTATAATCTCTCGGGGTAGTTGCTTTCAATTCTCCGCTCCGGTCGCTTTCCTTTTTTATGGCATTTGACTCATCTGACAACGCGGTAAAACAATAAGAATATTCCGTCTCCGGCCTTACCCCTTTATCAATATGAATATAACCGCTTTCCGTGGAAGTCACAGCCGGAATTTCTATAATTTCAGTAAACTCCTTTTCGCCCTGGGCACGGCGGTAAATCTTATAGCTCTTAATCTGGGCCGTAGAACTTATATTCCCATCCCAGGTTAATGTAATCTCGTCGGGCTTGTTAGTATCGGTAATAACACCCTTGGCTATCGGAGACAAATTGGTTTTCTTATCCTGCGGTATTATGGCTATCTTTACAAACTTAACCGGGATTATGGGCGGACGATACATCAGCCAGCTTTTGCCTTCCAGCGGCCGTTGAATCTCCTCCCAGATACCCTTTATTTTCTTCAGGTATCCGATTGGCCCCAGCACAGCCGGGACATTCATTTTAATAACTTCATCTAATTGCCCCTTTGCCTTCATTACCGTAACTACTGTCTCATTCTCTTTATCTCCGGCCAGATAACCAGCCAAAACAATCAACAATATGATGGTGCAGACCCCAAATATTATCCGCTCTGGTTGATTAGTAACGAATTTGATTCTATCTGACAATTTCATATCAATTAATTATCTTCCTCTTATTTATTCTTATCCTCTTTATTCTTATCCTCGCCTGAATTGCCTTTTGCCGACTTGCTCTTTCCCGGCTTTTCCTTTAACGGCTTCTCATTATTTTTTGACCCTTCCTTAACACCTGGCATTGTAAGGGATAAATCAAAATCCAAAACATATCCTTCAAGAGACAGCCGGCTTAACGGCAATCTAAACGACTCGGGTTTATATGCCTCCTTGTCTTTCTCAGGAACCTGTTTTTTATCCATTATTTCGGGAATATTATTTATCTCATCTGATATCCTGGCCAATGAAACGTTCCTAACCTGGACGCATATAGAAGGCGCATCCTTATCGCCGCGGAATTTCATTACATTGTATATAAAACCGGGAACGTCTTTATTCTGGATGCAGACCGTAACCTTAAACGGAATATAAGAGCCGTAAGAGAATGAAATCGGCCAAGATGAATTATTCTCAGGGAATTCCAGTCTTTCGCATTTAACGACATTTGACTCCATCATAGAAGCAAATAACGATTCCTGAATCCAGAACTGTTTCTGAAGCTTCTTAAGATTATCTGCGGCCGGCTCGCCGAATCCCAAGTCCCTACCCTCTTCCGCCCGCTTCTCTTCACCAATTTCACCTTCTATAAAACCGTATAATTTCTTGGCTTTGAGCTCCTTTATCTGCGCATCCTTTTTATCAAGATACATCGTCTTAAAATCGCCTACCGAAGGCATTTCTTTTTCAATCCTTAATCCCGGGAACCATTTCTCCAGCGATTTGTCTATGTCCATATAATATTTCTTGCCGTTGGCAATTTCGTTATCGAGCTCTTTTTGCCTCGCCTGATAAAGCTCAATCCATTTCTGAGAAGGCACCTCGTTCTTCTTGTCCATTATCCGCTCTATTTTTTCCTGATATTCCTTTAATTGATCCGTCTGCTGCGCAATTTCCTGGTCATAGCTGATTACCCCGAAGTAAAATATAACGATTGCAACCAGGACGGTAATCGCCACTATCACGACAAACCAATTCTTTTTCATTATAAATCTCTTAGAGTCCAGCCTTGGCGGGACTCTTGGACCCCGACGTATGTCGGGGCAATCATTCACTACTCGTTTACTTCAATACAGGAATCTGAATATTCACCTGGAAACGGTAATATCTCGGTTCTTCCGCAATAACTCCTATTTCTTTAATTTCTCTTTCGGTCATCAAAACGCCGACCGGCCGGCTATCTATAATATTCACCATAGAAGCGGACTCGGGGATATTAAACTCGGCTAAGAGCGGCTTAACCAATTGATCTTTAATAAAAGTCTGCGAACTGACCGGGTCAAACTCTCCATCGGATTTCTGCCGGGCTATCAACCCGCAGGTAATTTCCATATTAACGAATTCCAGCTTATCTCCACCCGTTGCCGGCGCCGATTTATCATCCGACTTAATAATCCTTCCGATTTTGACCTCCAATACCCAAATTTTATTCTGGACCTGTTCCTTGACATATTGCTCATCCGCCTCTATATCGACATCGACATATCCTTTCGGCGGCATAATGCTCGGCTGGGTAAATACCCCTAATTTATTGAGATTATTCACTATCTTTATCCAAATATCTCTCTGTCCGCCGATTGCCGCCAGATTATTCAACTGTTTTATCTTCTCGGATTCGTCTTTTATCTGATTGTATGTCTTTTTTACTTTATCGCTCTTATCAAGCGTTTCCTTGACCTGCTCATTTATTTGGGCCAACTGGTCGAGTTCTTTTCGGGCTGAAAGATGCAACAGCACTGGAATCAGAATAAGGATAGCCGCAATAGCCGCCACGAATGGCTTCCGGCGCGATACAGCCCGGCGCTGAAGCACCTCGGGCGGCAACAGATTTATCTTATTAGCCGACTTGCCCAATCCCTGCAAAGCCAAACCCAGAGCTACGCCCAAACCCTGCAACCTAAAAGAAAAATCCGTTTTATTTACCTCGTCAGCCAGTCCCAGCTTGCCCAGCCCGGATAATTTCACCGTAGCAATCTGCAGGCGCTGTGAAACGAATTCCTCAAAATAGATGGTCCTGGACGCATTACCCATCAGAATTATCTTATCGAAATTAACCGAACGGCCGCTGGCTAAACTCTTGTAGAATCCGATGGAACGATGAATCTCGCTGGCCAAATCTTTGAGAATATTCTGGGTAGCCGCGAATATCTTGCCTGCCTCCGGCGACTCTTTGGAGGTGGTCACCACCTTCAGCCGCTCGGCTTCTTCAAACGGAATCTCCAGTTTCTGCTGGATGGATTTGGTGATATCGTTGCCCACGATGGGTATATTCCTAATCCAGAACTTATTGCCCTCAACCAGAATAAGATTGGTGTTATTAGTCCCGATATCCAGGATGACAAAATTCTTGCCGGCTCCCAGCGCGGCGTAATCAGCCATAATGTAATTATAGAGCGCCACCGGCGCAAACTGGATTTCATCCACCCGCAAACCGCTGCTGGTTACCAATCCCAAGCATTGTTCAATCAATTCCCTTTTAACCGCAAAGAAAACCACCTCTATCTCTTCGCCCGGCTGGTAAGCGCGCTCTATCTTCTGGTACGACCAGATCACCTCTTCAATGGCAAACGGCAGATGCTGCTGGGCTTCATATTTAACTATCTCGTGCAGACGCTCGCCGCCCACCGCCGGCAGATTAACAAACCGGTTAAAAACATTATGGAAAGGCGGAGAAACAACGATAGTTTCTCCTTTTATCTTATGACGGCTCCGGAAGGTATTGAGCGCCAAGCGGAAATCCTGTTCAAAAGCCGCTTCATCCCGGCTGGGCGAAGGCCCGTAGTCAATTACGTCAAAATCAGTTATTTCTATATTATCATCTCTTAATTCCAGCCGGACTGCCTTAAGAGATGACTTGCTAATATCAAATCCCCATGCGCTTTTCATACGTATTATTTATACCTTACCATGAAATAATATCAAAGCTTTATCGCATTAAAATTATACTATTTATGTACCGGGTCAAGTAAAATGAGCAGATAATTTATGGCATTTCTATGTCATAAATCATAGACGTCAGTCGTCTGCGAATTTTATCCCGCCCTGGCGGGAGAAAACAATTCACTAAACTAACAGTTTCTTTATATGATTAATCAATTGCCCGCACGCTTTCTGAACCGGCGGCTTCATGGTCAGTCCGGCCGCGCGGTGGTGGCCGCCGCCGCCCAGCGCCTTAACCAGTCCATCCGCATCTATCGGCCGGTCGGTCCTGATGCTCACCTTGATAGACAGCGGATTCTGCTCAGTTTCCTTAAAAAGCAGAGCCACCTTGACGCCTTCAACCGCCCTGATGGTTGATAGATAATTTTGCGAATCGGTCGGTGTCGCCCCGTGCTTCCGGTACATCTGGCGGGTCAGCACGCTCCAGGCCACTTTGCCGTTAAGCGTTAACTTCACCCGGCTCAGGCAGTCCACGAATAATCTCATCTCACCGATGGTTTTGCCTTCATAAATCTTCCGGTAAATATCCCTGACCCGGACGCCCCTTTCTATTAAATCAGCGGCTATCAGATGGCTCATCGGCGTGGTGGTCTCAAAACAAAAATGGCCGGTATCGGTATCCAGCGAAACATACAGATTGGTGGCCATCTCCTTGTCAATACTTATCTTGCTCTGCTTAATCAGGAGATATACCATCTCGCCTACCGAAGAACTCTTGGGGTTAACCCAGTTGATATCGCCAAAATCACCATTGGAAGGATGGTGGTCAATATTAACCAAGAAGGGGTTGCCTGTTGCCAGCATCCGCCGGATAGGCATTTCCAGTTCTTCTATCCGGCTTAAGCCGCCTGAATCAACGATAAAAATAACCTCGATATTATCCGGTAAGCAATCGCCTTGGCGATAGAACTTGACCTGCTTTATCCCGGGCATAAAGAACAATTCCCGGGAGACCGAGCCATAATTGACTATATAAGCTGATTTGCCCATCCGGGTAAGCATCCGGGCCAGGGCCAACTCAGAACCCAGGCAATCGCCGTCCGGCCGAGCATGCCCGGTAATCAGGAACCGCCGGTGCTTCTTTACCACACCCAGAATCTTGCTTATAACCGTTTTATAATTATTCACAGCAAGTATAAATCCTTTATTTGCCACTGGCGCCGAAGCGCCATGGCGCCCTTATGGCGCTCATAAGGCTCAAAGGCACTAAGTGACTTTTGTCACCCTGAGTGTAACGAAGGGTCTCGTTCGTAATGAGATTCTTCGCCTACGGCTCAGAATGACACATTAGTGCCTTGCTGCCCCTGACGGGGGCGAGCCTCGCCCTTGAGGGCGGGGTGTCCCTGCCCGCCGTAGCCTTGGCGTAAGCGGGTTCGTGGCTATACCCGTCACATAATCCGGTTTAATTCCCGTTATCTTAACTTTAACAATCTGGTTGGGCTTTGGCTTTCCGCCTGGCTTAATCCCAACCTTAATATATCTATCGGTAAACCCCCACACCAATGCATTGGTGTGCGGGGTAAACCCTTCCTTATTATCCTCTACCAAAACATCAACCAATTTACCAAGGAATAAATGTTTATATCTTAAAGATAATTCTCTGGCAAGATTATTAAGGAGATTAAAACGATTTTTTATTATATCGGCCTTGACCTTGTCCGTCATCCCAAAGGCATTCGTGCCTTCGCGCGGGCTGAAAGGGAATATGTGTATCTTGCTAAAACCCACTTCCTTGCAGACGGTCAGGGTCTGCTGGAAATCAGCATCGGTCTCGCCCGGAAACCCTACTATTATATCCGTGGTAATAGCCGGGTTCTCTATCCAGCGCTTGAGCAGATTAATTCGCTCTATAAAATCCCCTGAGGAATAATGCCGCTTCATTAATTTAAGGATTCGGTCGCTCCCGCTCTGCAAAGGGATATGCAAATGCGGGCAAATAGCGGGATTACCCACCGTTGTAGGGGCAGGGTTTACCCCTGCCCTTTTATCTTGGGCGACCGCAAGAGGCGCCCCTACCATTAAATCAATTAACCCGGCGCTGACATCCTCCAACTCAATAGAACTTAACCGAAGACGCTTTAGCCCGTCAATCTTGAGTAATCTTTTCAATAGCCCGACTAAATTATCGTGCTTGCCCAAATTTATCCCGGTCAGAACTACCTCTTTATACCCTTTATCAACTAATTCCCTTATCTCCTTATCAACTGTATTTAGCGGCTTGGACCACATCTCCGAACGGAGAAACGGCACGATGCAATAGGAACAGAAATTATTACACCCGTCTTGAATCTTTACGAATGCCCGGGTACGCCTTTCGGCGCACACTGAATGACTAAAGGACTCAAGAACTAAAGAACTGCTTCCCCTGTTAGTTTCCGAATGGTTCTTCCGTTCTTCCGTCCTTAAGTTCTTCAGTTGTAAAACCATCTCCGCAATCCCGCCCTTTTCCTTATTCCCCACCACCATGTCCCCTTTCCTGATTATCTTCCTAACCTCCTCCGGCTTGGCCTGAGCCAGGCATCCGGTCACAATCAGCCGTGAATCAGGATTCTCCCGAATGAACCGGCGGATGAGTTTACGGGACTTGGCCTCAGCCGTGGCCGTGACAGCGCAGGTATTCAGGACGCAAACCCTTACATTATTATTCCCGCTCCGTTTGTCATTCCCGCGAAAGCGGGAACTCAGCAGAGACCGCGATAGCGAATCCAGTTCCTTAATCTCAGCCATCCTACGCTGTTCCGAAGCTACGGAGTGGCGAAGGACAGCCATCTCCGCCTGATTGACCTTACAACCGATACTAATGTAATGAAGCATATTCTCAATTTAATTAATTCATCTCTCAAGTCAAGGGAAATTAGCCACTAACCTATCCCACCTTTAGCTGAAGACCTCAAGACACTAATATAACCCCCTACTTAAGTTAAACCTTAACATCCAAAAACTGGAACATATTGCTTGATTTACAAATGTTTTCACCTATACTAAATTTTATCTAAACAGTAAAAATGAATCTGTTCAGTTTGACATGACGAATTCCGAATAATAAATATGGACAAAAAGATTATCGGTGATTTTGAGTTTTCTAAGGATCAGTTAATAGGCCAGGGCGCCTGGGGCGAGGTCTATCGCGGCCGCCAAATTTCGCTTAACCGCTCGGTGGCGATAAAAATCCTGCGCAAAGAACTCTCATCTGACAAGGATTTTGTGAAGCGGTTCAAACGCGAGTCCGAGGCGCTGGCCCAGTTAGTCAACGACCACATCATTAGGGTCTATGCGGCCGGCACAATTGACGAGTCCTATTATTTCATCATGGAATACCTTTACGGACAACCCTTGAACAAGTTTACAGAAAGCGGCCGCAAGTTTTCCATTAACGAAATTATTTATATCGCTGAATCAGTCGGGGATGCCTTGAAATGCGCCTGGGAATCCACATCTAAGGTGGTGCATCGTGATATCAAGCCGTCCAACATCATGATTTCATACAGAAGCGATACGCTTACGCCACTACTTAAAAATGGTATGTCCGAGAGTACCGCGGCGCTGGATATTAACATTATGAATGCCAAGATTACGGTAATGGATTTCGGGCTGGCAAAACTGACCGAGGGATTAAGCGAATCCACACTTTCCGGAATGATTGTCGGCACGCCTAAATATATATCACCGGAACAGGCACGGGGTGAATCGGCTGATATCCGCTCCGATATTTACTCGCTCGGGCTGGTAATGTATGAATTGGCAACCGGTTATCTCCCTTTTGACGGCGAAACAGTCATCAGCGTCCTGAGACGCCATATTAACGACGAGCCGACGCCGCCATCGCATTACCAAAAAGATATCACGCCTCACCTGGAAACTATTATTATGCGGTGTCTTCAGAAAGAGCCGGCCAATCGCTATGATAACCCAACTCAGTTCCTTGATGATATTAAATTATTCAAAGAAGATCAGGCGCATCCGAAAGTGGTAATAACAGCCGACAAAGAAACGATAACTTCATCCTCCCAACCACGGAAATCGGGCAAGCTTTTTTACATTTCGACGATAATCGCGGTGATTGCCATTTCCCTTGCTGTATTTATGATATTTAAATCTTGGAGTAGCCCGGATAAAGAAGTTACCGCATTATTGGCCAATATTAATTTGATGGTAAATCAGGATAGGTTAAACGATGCGGCGCTGGAACTCGGTAACATTCCGACTAATGCCAAAGACATCGCGGAAACCAGGTCACTCAAGGAAAAAATAGTTACGAAGTGGCAATCAAAAATCTATGAACTAATCAGTGATGGGAACGTGAACACCCGGGAAATCCTGAAAGAATACGATAAAATACCGGACCAGTTTCGGGAAGACCGAAGATTGGCAATACTGGCAGAAAACATGGCAGAGCGATGGTATAGCAGAGTTCAGAAACTGATGGATGACGATGAACTGGAATCATCTTGGGAAGAATTCGGGCCAGAGATGAAAAATGTTCCCGAATTACCGCATAATCAGGACAGGCTAAAAGGACTCAATCATCTGCTCAGCAATAAATGGCAATCTCGGGTAAAAATTCAACTGGCATATAATTTCCTGTCCAATGCCCGGATAAAATTCCCGGAGAAATTTTATACGACCATAGAACAGAAAGCATTCAACGAACTTATCAACCTGCTTCAGAAGAAACAATACGATAATGCTTATACGCTTATAGACACTAATTTTATAAAGATAACAGATAATGAGCTTACTCCCCCGGCAATGTATTTCAAGATTAATTTACTGCTTCAGGAAAAGCCGGATAATTATGCCCGATTGATAGAGGAATTAATCAAAGAGATGGGCAGTAATTTCCCGTCTAATCACTGCGTGACGCTTGCCGAGGAACTTCTTAACCAGGTGCCCGCTTACCAGGATAAAATTTATAACACCTATCTTGGACGGCTGGAGAATACCACGTTAGCCAGGAAGCTGGAGATTATGGATGACTTCACGAATAACTACCAACAAAACAACAATATAGCAAAAGCAGAAGAGCAGATTAAAGGTATCAATCAGACTATCAAGCAGAAAAAGGCGGAATACATTGAATTACTTGGAGTTATCAAGGATGCGCTGAAGACGAAAGATAAAGACACCTATTTAAATGCGGCAAAGAAAATAGCTCTGGCCCGTAAACTTGCCTTAGAGTTACCTGAGGATACCGAGATACTCGAAGGATTGGAAAGTGATATTGAATTGGGATATCTTACAATAGTCGGGATTGAACCTGAGGATACGGAGAAAAACGAAAAATTATATATTTACATCAAAACCCAAATAGATAATGCCGAGATGATGCTGATTCCCCAGAGTGAATTTATAATGGGCAGTAACCAGGACAGCCCGGATGAACAAACGGCGCACCCGGTAACAGTTACCGGATATTACATTGACAAATACGAGATTACCAATGCCCAATTTGAATCGTTTGTCCTGGCGGATAATTATAAAACCGAAGCGGAAAAAAGCGGCCAGGGCTGGGTCTGGACCGGCTCGGAATTAAAAGGAGTCACGGGCGCCTGTTGGCGCGACCCGGAAGGTGACGGACATGGAATAAAAGAAAGAATGAATCACCCGGTCGTCCAGGTTTCCTGGAATGACGCAACCGCATACGCGACTTGGGCCAAGAAACGGCTGCCCACCGAGGCAGAATGGGAAAACGCCGCCCGAGGAAAAGACGGACGTATCTATCCCTGGGGAAACCAGTGGGATTTTTCCTATTGTAATAACAAAATGGAAAAAACATCCCGCACAGAGCCGTCCGTCAGTTACCCAAAAGGCAAAAGTTATTATGGTTGCCAGAATATGGCCGGTAATGTTGCCGAATGGTGCGCGGACTGGTATGACCCCACCTATTATCAGCAAGATAATATAAATAATAATCCCAAAGGACCAGAGAGCGGGAAAATCCATGTTCTGCGCGGGGGGGCATTCATAAATTCGGAAAAAGAACTGCGTGGCAGTGCCCGCCAGGCGGCTTATCTAAAGAACCAAGCCGATTTCTGGTCCAATTACATCGGGTTCAGATGCGTGATGGAGCCGAATATGGAAATATGGAACTATTTGAAGGACGAATAGAGCAAATTGTATCATAGATGAAAGACGCAGCCTGCCTTATTATTTTATTGACTATTTATGCGGGGTTGGGGTTTGCCGATGAAACCGGACCAAACGGGCTATCAAAAGAGCCCCCCACGGCTGAACCTGTTAAAAATACCGATAAACTAACGCTTGGCATCAATTATGAATACGGCATGCTAAAACATGGCCAGTGGACTTCCCTGAATCTTTCGCTGGCCTATTTGACGGATAAATCCCTGTTACAAACACCCTACCTGGAAATATCCGAGTTTGACCGTCTCGATAAAAAGGATTATACCATAGAACTCGGTTCGTATTACAAATTCAAGGATGCTTCAGGTTATTTTGGCGCCGGTTTGGGAGTTGATGTAGATTATGTTTATAAGTCCAAGATTTCTGCGGACTATACCAACCGGCTCGTTAATAATTATTTTGGCAAAATAAGCGCCAAATATCTCCAGCACGATAACGGTGATGTGGCAATAATTTCGCCCGGACTGGTATATTACTTCGGCGACCACTATTTGGACGCAGATTACAATGTTTCATTTACAGCGGAACGCGGTTCTGCAGGATGGTTCAAAGTAGCTGGTAATTTTGCGTTTAACGAAACAACAAAATGCCGATTTGGCGCAATGGCCGGTCAGCGGCTCTATGACATTAATTTAGCCAATGCTTCAAGCCAAAAAGCTTATATCATTTCAGCCGGTATCGACTACGCCAGTTCACCGGAATTAAATTTGAGATTGGGCATTTCTTTTTCCAGGGAAGAGCCATCATTTATCAAACGCGGCTTAGACACAGGGTTAGCGCTGAAATTCTAATATGGATAATTATTATGCAAACATAGCCTGGACGATTGATGCAATAATTTTAATCCTAATCGGATTGGTGAGCGCGGCGATTATCGTCTACGCCTTGATTAGCGAACAATATTTTATCCGGCGCAAACATGACCTGATGACCATAAAAAATAACCTAAAAAATACTGATTTTTTCGAGTGGGCTAACGGAAGTGTCTGCCCTCTGCTTATCGACAACTCGTCAAACAGCAGGATTCTCAGTCTTTCTAAAGAGAAGGGTGCAGTTATACCGGTGCACTTTGAACAGCGGTTTAAGAACTGTCTGGTCACTTCCAAAAAGATAGACCAGATAGAGAAAACCGCCCGGCGGTCAAGAAATAAGTGGCGCCGAATAGAGGCGCTCCTGATAGTCGGATACGGGAATACGTCATCCGCCCTGGAAATCCTCAAGGAAGGGCTCTCATCAAAAGATGATGACATATATTATTTCTCACTGTTATCTTTGGGCCAGATAAAGAGTGTTATGTCCGCCCGGATATTGATTGACTTCATGGGAAAGCGCGCCTTCAGCGGTTACAGAATCATTGCGCTGCTGGAAAAATTTCCGGCCTCCATCGTTAATGAAGTGGTTCGCGGCATAGAAAGCGCAAACCCGACTGTCCGGTTCTGGTCGGTTAAACTCCTTTCCAAACTGAAGCCGGTGCAGTTGGTCAAGAGAATTGAAAAATTGACCTGGGACGAATCCGCCGATATCCGCGCGGCGTCCTGTGAATGCTTAGGCGAGCTGGGAATGGAAGAAGCCAAGGAATCGGTCCTGCGCTGCTTGAGCGACAACGCATGGTTTACACGGATGCATGCCGCCCGGGCGCTTGCGAAAATACTGGATAAAGATTCTATTCCCTTGCTCTTGCCGCTCCTAAAGGACAGCGCGCCGGAAGTAAGGAATAGCGTCAAAAAAATCATGGCGCAATATATCACCGCATCACTGCCCTACATTGAGAAATATTTACTGGGAAACGAATATGATGAAACCATTAAAAAAGAATGCGCAGAAGTCCTGGAAGATGCCGGTTACTTTACCGAATTATTCAACAACATCTTAACAGGCGATACCGGAGCCGCGCATAATTCTACAAAATTATTGGAAGAATTGGTGAAAACGCACGCCCATTTAGGACTGGAGACCACGTTAAGCGGTTTCTCAATAGAGGCGCGCCAAAAGATTCTGGGAGTGATTTCCGGTGTTGACAAGGATATGGCCGAGCATATCGACAAAAAGATAAATCACCTGATTGAGGAGCTTTGATGAGTACGCTATTTAAAAATATCTCCTACGTTTTATTCGTATTATCCTTTGCCTACTTTTTTGTGTTGATGCTCTATAATCTTGCCCTTCTGATTATCGGGGTAAGAGAAAGCTCCACCCGGGCAAAAGAAGATAAGTACGAGGACTACACTGCGCTGACCGGTTCGCCGTTTACCATACCGTTAAGCATTATACTTCCGGCGCACAACGAAAAACTCTGGATTATGGATTCTCTTAAATCCATCTTGAACCAGAATTATCCTGAATTTGAGGTAATCATTGTCAACGACGGCTCGATTGATGATACGCTCTCAATTCTTAATGATTTCCTGAAACTAAAATCCATAGACCGGTCTTACACGGACCGCTTCCCGTCAGGAAAAATTCATGAGGTCTTCAAGTCGGAAAACTATCCGAATATAACCGTGCTGAGCAAATCAGGCGGATTCAAAAAAGCCGGAGCGGTTAATGCCGGTCTGAGCTTCGTCCGGTATAAATACGTCTGCGTGATTGATGCGGATACGGTCCTGGAACCGGACGCATTCCTTAAGGTTATGGCGCATGTTCAAAAAGACCCGGAGCGGATTATCGGCATCGGCAGTTACTTTGGCCTGGTGAACGGTTTTGTCATAAATGACGGGAAGATTGTTAAACGCAGTTTTTCATATAATCCGCTGGTGGCTTACCAGAACCTGGAGTACATCCGCACGTTTATAGGCAATCGCATTGCCTGGAGTAAATATAATTCCATGCCCTGTGTCAGCGGCGGATTCGGTATCTGGCGCAAGGATATCCTTCTGGAACTGGGCGGTTATTCCACCAGTTTCAGCAGTGAAGATATTGAATTAACTTTCCGGGCCCATGATTATATTATTAAGAACAAGAAAAAGGGTTACCGGATAATGATGTTACCCTACTATGTCGGCTGGACCGAAGGACCGTCCAATATCCAATCGCTTATCCTCCAGCGCACCCGCTGGCAAAGAGTCATTAACGAAACTATTTTCACCTATCGTCATATGATGCTCAACTTCAGGTATAAAACATTTGCTTTCCTGACCCTGCCTTATTTCCTGCTTTACGAGGTTTTGGGAATATTTTTAGAAACACTGGGTATCGGCATCGTAACCGTCATCTGGTTGACCGGAGCGCTTGACTTCAAAATATTTTTGGCTTTTATGGTCCTGTCATTCTTTTCCCAAACCCTTATTTCGTTGTTATCTTTGTTTGTTTTTATCCGCTACCAGAGAGCGCTAAAACTGCCGTATATCGCCTATCTGGTACTGCTTAGTTTATTGGAATTTTTCCTATACAGATGGATTCTCTGGATAGCCAGACTATTAGGCACTTACCAGTTTTTTAAGGGCGTCCGGGACTACGAACAATATAATCGTGAAGCACGTTAAGAAACTAAGCGCAGCGAATGTGTCATTCCCGCCCCTCCGGGGTAAACTCCGGCGGGAACTTAGCAGAGACCGTCCGCCCTCTGGGCGCCGCCCTTCAGGACGAGCCTCGCCAAAGGCGGGAGACCTCCCCGAATGCTTTCGGGGGGCGATAACGAATCCAGTTCCTTAATCTCAGCCATCCTACGCTGTTCCGAAGCCATCTTCCGCCGCTCCGCAGCTCCAGAATGGCGAAGGACGGCTACGGAGTGGCGAAGGACAGCCATCTCCGCCTGATTTACCTTACAACCGATACTGATACAATTGAGCATAACTTGAATACTCTACCCTATTATATCCACAAATCAAGAAAAAGAGGAACACGAAGTGACCGCGATAGCGAACACGAATCGCACGAATGAAACGAATGACACGAATTACTTGTAGTGAGTATAACGAATCTATTCGTGGGATTCGCCGTATTCGGGCCTACGCCCGCCCGTAGGGGCGTCTTATTCGTGTTATCTTTATTCGTACCTTAGTGCCTTCGTGGCAAAATATTTGTGTTTCAGATCGAGGGATTCAGTATCCGATATGCCGCCCATTTGTTCTGTTCTTCATCAGGCATACGATAGAATGTCTTGGGCTCAACCATAATGGCAAAATCGCTCCCGTCATTCGTCGGGACTCCGCTTCGCTCCGCGTTCTTGAGTTTGACCTTGTAGAATCTTAATTCAGGGAATTCGCCGGGCAGCGTCCCGAGGTCATCTGCCTTTGCGCCGACTACCCAGGCATTCGAGCGGTCCGAATGCAGTTTGTATTTATCCGTCTTTTTGCCCAGCCGGCCGTGGAATCCGGCTTCCTGGATGTAATAAACCTCCGGCTGTTTTCGATAGACATCAAGAACCGAGGAACGGAAATAGAGCTGATGAATGGCAATATCGCCGGCAAAGTATGCTTTTTTCTTGAGATATAATTCAATAGTATCTTTGTCCATACGCCACTGGCCGCCCACCTTTGAGGCCGGCAATTCGCCTTTGTGAATCAGGCGGCGCACGGTCTTTTCGGATAGATTCAGGAATTCCGCCACTCCTTTGATAGTCATCAATTTATCCATAGTTACATAGTAATAATACATAGATTGAACCGAAAAGTCAAGCCAAAGTAGCCAAAATTAGACAGAAATGGACAAAATAGCCCATTACCCTATACCGCCACCCCCCGTACCCCATCCCCTACAGCCCCGTACCCCTTAGTAGTAAGCCCCATACCCTGTAGTGGTAAGTCCCGTACCCTGTAGTAGTAAATCCCGTACCCCGTAGTAGTCAGTCCCATACCCTGTAGTAGTCAGTCCCATACCCTGTAGTAGTAAATCCCGTACCCCGTAGTAGTAAGTCCCGTACCCTATAGTAGTAAGTCCCGTACCCCGTAGTAGTAAATCCCGTACCCCGTAGTAGTCAGTCCCGTACCCCGTAGTAGTAAGTCCCATACTCTGTGGGATAGATTTTGATTTTAGCGGGTAGGCAAACCGGGTAAATGGTTGATTTGGCGCGGAAATACGGCTATTTTGTCTGGTTAGAGGCTATAATCAGTATTGTATCTCAGGATTCCACGGCATCCCCCCGATATTCCCGCCAAAGGGTGGGGTTATTGCAATTCGGTGGCTACCCACCGCCCGACCCGACGGTCGCCCGTTTTAATAGGGCGTTTAATGGCGGTATCGTTTACCACGATTATAAAGTATGCTGTCTCCCGAATTCCCAGAATTAGCATGTCACCAAACATAACAACCAAGGAAGATTACCGCTATTCTATTATATCAACAAATTCCTTGCTATGCTTTTCTAAGTACTTTTCTAATAGTTCGGTTATTTCAGGTGTAGATTCATAGTAATCTGTATCATACTTATCAAATCTTCCCTCCAAAGCCTCTTCACAATATTTCTCAACCGTTTCAATTTTCTTCAGACCTTCTTTTTTAACTATACTTTCAACCTCTTCTAATATTTCACCTTGTCTATTGGCGCCCAATATTTTTAACGCTTTAACGGTTTTCGGAATAAGTTTTATTCCCCTATTTAACAAATACTGCAAGTGACCACCGTTTGCAATCTCAGAATCATACCAAAAACATAAGTGGGCAATTTTTTGTAATTCAGACAGATCGTCGTAGTCTTCCATGGCTATCAAGTCAATAAAAGCATTCCACATCTCGTCACTATTTTTTATTTTTCGTTTAATCATAGTCTTTCCTTCCTCTTTTTTGGAACACCCCCGAAGAATTCAGGGGACACCCTTCTACGGCTGGCAAGCCACACTTAATTCCTTTTTCTTGCTGTTAAGATAACGGCACCCCAACGGCCGGTGTCACAGAGGCCATATCCTGCTTAAGATGTTCCTTGCTGAGCCCGCCATCTATCATATCCCAGGGCAGGACCTCTGATATGTCTCTTTTGCGTAACGCATAGAATCCCGGGTCAAAGCCATTTTCCTTTTTGGTCTCGTCAAACGCCTTCTGCCATTTGGAGAAGTCAAAGTGCTCGTCCCAGGCGTCAAACTTGCATCCCTGCTTAAAGGCGTTAACCAACAATCGCCCTAATCGCCGGTCACCGCGTGAGAAGATGGATTCAATAAAACTCCGCTCCGGCGGATGGAACTTAACCTTGATATGCCTGGACCTTAATTGGTCTCTCAGAAACGCCTGCTTTTCCCGCAGGGTTTCCATGCTGTTCATCTCTGACCACTGGAACGGCGTATGGGGCTTGGGCACGAATGGCGAGATGGTGACATTAACATTGCCCGGCTGGCGGTTGAATTCCCGGCCAATTTGGGATGCCTGATAAATCACTTCAACAATGGCCTTGATGTCGTCCATGGTCTCGCCGGGCAGTCCGACCATAAAATAGAGTTTCACCAGCCGCCAGCCGTTCTTGTATGCCGCCCGCACCGCCGCATACAGGTCTTGGTCCTTGATGTCCTTGCTGATGATGGCGCGCAATCTATCGGTCCCGGCCTCAGGCGCCATGGTGAATCCGGATTTGCGCACCGCATTCAATACCGCCGGCAAAGTCATCAGCCGCTCGTCCACCCGCAAGGACGGAAGGGACAGCCCCACCCGCTTGCTCTTGAACCGGCTGGTCAACCGCAGTATCAGTTCGTCTATATCCGGATGGTCGCCGCTCGATAGCGACAGCAGGGAGATTTCATCATAGCCGGTGTTTTTATATATGGCCTCGGCCAGTTCCATTAGTTTCGGCACCGAACGAAAGCGCAGGGGCGATTTGATGACGCTGGAGACGCAGAACCGGCAGGAATGCGGACAGCCCCGCATTATCTCCAGATTAATGCGGTTGTGGATGGCATCGCCGAACGGAACAATCGGCGCCAGCGGATAAAACGCATCGTCCATATTAGCCACCGTGGCCTTGGGAATAACCGTAAACGGCGTTATGGCTTTTATGGTTTGGTCAGGATTGTATGTAACTTCATGCAGAGACGGCGCATATACAGACGGGACATTCTGGGCCAACCGCTTAATTGTCTCCGCGCGCCCCAATTTCTGTTGCTTGCACTTCTTGAACTCATCCACTATCTTAATCAGCACCTCTTCGCCGTCGCCGATTACGAAGATATCAATGAAATCAGCCATCGGTTCGGGGTTGAATACAGACGGCCCGCCGGCCATGACCAACGGATGTGATTCATCACGCTTGGTTCGCTCCAGCGGAATCCCGGCCAGGTCGAGCATATTCAGGACATTGGTATAGACCAGTTCATACTGAAGCGACAGGGCGAAGATATCAAAGTCCTTAACCGCCGTGTGGCTCTCCAATGTAAACAGCGGGATGCCTTTGGTCCGCATCATCTGCTCCATATCCAGTTGCGGGGCAAAGGCGCGCTCGGCCAGCGCATCGGTCCGGCTATTGACCAGACCATACAAGACCTGCAGGCCCCAGTGCGACATCCCGATTTGGTATTTATCCGGAAATGCCAGGGCTATCCTGACATCAACCGAATTGTGGTCTTTAGTAACGCTGTTAAACTCGTTGCCCGTGTATTGGGATGGATTGGTGATCTGAAGAAGAACAGATTCAATTTGAGGCCAGAGATTATTCGACATAATAAATAAGCGTAGAGCGTAGAGCGTTAAGCGTATAGTAACTCTATGCTATACGCTCTTTGCTCTATGCTTAGTAAAACATCCAGGTCAGCAGGAAATCCAATATCAATATTGCCACAAAGGAGATGACCACGGATTTCATGGTGGATTTTCCCACGCCGGCCGCGCCGTTCTCAGCATTCAGCCCCTGGACACAGCCGACTATCGCAATGGTCAGCCCGAATATAAACGACTTGAATAACCCGCTGTACACGTCAAGTATCTCCAGGCTTTCCGTAGCCCGCCGGAAATAAAACTGAAAACTAACACCCAGAACCGTATATCCGATTAAAGCCCCGCCTAATATGCCGATGATATTGGTGTAAATGGTCAGAATCGGACTGATGATGGCCAGGGCGATAATCCTGGGCAAGGCCAGGTAGTTAATCGGGTCAATGGACATAACCGACAGGGCATCCACCTCTTCGGAGACCTTCATGGTGCCCAGCTCCGCGGCAATGGTTGAGCCGATTAACCCGGCCAAGATATAGGCGGTCATGACCGGACCCATCTCGCGGCACATGGTCACCGTGACCAGCGCGCCGATAGAGGATTCCTGGCCGTAATCAGCCAGTTCCTTGCCGGATTGGAAGGCCAGAACCATGCCGGTAAAAACGCCGACTATCATCACCACCGGGAACGAGCCGAAGACGCCCCGTTCTATCTCGGCTAATATGGCGGCCTTTCGCTTGCCGATAAAATGGTAAGACCGGGCGGTATCGCTCAATAGGCCAAGATGCTGACCGGTACTCGCAAAAAAACTCCGGGCCATGTTGGTAAAAGGAATATTCATAGAAACTAACTATACAGATTATTTGCCCTAATATAACTCGCCACCGGTTTGGGGACAAGAGATTTTACTGATTTTCCCGCCCTGATATTATTTCTTATCCGGGTTGATGAAATATCCAGCCGGATATCAGGTTGATAAAACTGCTTGATATCCTTGGCCAGGTATACCGGCAGCCGCTTAACGAGTTTGGCAAAATGGTATCCGGGCCGGGCCATGGTAATAAATTTACAAAGCCGGCTCAGCTCTTTTATCTTATACCAGCGCGGTAAATCAACCAGCGAATCGCTGCCGATGACGAAATAGAACTCGGTCCCGGTTTTGTATTTCCTCTTCAGCGCCCTGATGGTATCAATGGAAAATGTCCGGCCGCCCCGCCTGATATCCATATCCGAGACCTCTACTCCCCGAATACCGACAATAGCCAGCCGCGCCATATTCAAACGATGCCTCGGCTCGGCCAGCCCCTGATAATTCTTATGGTATGGTATATGACAGGGTATAAACAGAATCTTGTTGGGCTTGAATTTCCGCCTGAGGTGCCGGGCCATACGCAGGTGGGCATTGTGTATTGGATTGAATGTTCCGCCGAATATGATTATCTTCCGCTTCACTGTTTATGGTTTTTAAGTTCTTTAGTTCTTCAGTGTTTTATATCCGCCTTAGTGGTAATCTTGATATTGGCTTCAGACCCGAGGACGATACGGACCGGCAACCCCATCATCTCAACCAGGGACGCGTCATCCGTTACATTAACCCCGGTATCCTGATACGCCCTGATCAGCCAATCCCGCCGGAATCCCTGGGGCGTCTGCGCCGCCCATAATGATTCCCTGGGTGTAATCGTCTCTTTAATAATCCGGCTTTCCCGTTCTTTAGTCCTTCCGTTCTTTAGTCCTTCCGTTCTTTTAATCGTGTCCTTTACCGGCACAGCCAGTATGGCCGCCCCGCTTTTGCGCACCTCATTAATCAGGCGAAGCACATCCCTGCGGCTGACAAAAGGACGGGCCGCGTCATGCACCAGGATAATCCGGCTTTGGTTATCGGTCGCCATCAGCGCGTTAAAGACCGAATCAACCCGCCTCGCACCGCCCACCACCGTTTTTATCTCCTTAAATCTCCTGATAATATTTTCCGTTCTCTGGGTATCCCTGGGATTCACGGCAATAATAATTTCTTTTACGGCCGGGACACCTCTAAATACGTCAATGCTATAACGTAAAACCGGTTTTCCTTTAAGCATTAGATATGGTTTTCTGATTCCCTTGCCCATCCGTTTGCTCTCGCCAGCTGCTACGATAATTACTGATATGTCTTTCATTTCAATAAAGCACTAATCCTATTCGTGTGATTCGCTTTCATTCGTCTTATTCGTGTTAGTATCTTGGTTAATTCTCCGTTTTCGGTTTTCTGGTCATCAGCGTATATACCGCTTTCATCGGGTCTTTATCCTCAAACAGAATCTTATACACTTCCTGCGTAATCGGCATTTCTACCTTATACTTCTTGATGACTTTCATTACGGCTTTGGTAGTCCAGACGCCTTCAGCCACTTGTTGCATTGACTTAAGAATCTGGGTCAGGGTTTCACCCTTGCCGATACGCACGCCCACGGACCGGTTCCGGCCATGTGGAGAAATACAGGTGGTAATCAAATCGCCGATGCCGGCCAGCCCGAAGAAGGTATTCTTCTTGCCGCCCAACGCCTGGCCCAACCGGGAAATCTCGACCATACCCCGGGTCAATAAAGCGGACTTGGCATTATCGCCCAGGCCCAGTCCGTCGCAGATACCGGCTGCAATAGCAATGATATTCTTGACCGCGGCGGCCGTCTCCACCCCGACCACATCATCCTGGGTATAGACCCGGAAATACTCGTTGCTGAAGATGGCCTGCAAATCGCGGGCTAATTTCTTATTACTGGATGCTACCACAACGCTGGCCGGTTTCTGGCGGGCCACCTCTTCGGCGTGGCTCGGCCCGGATAGGACCGCAATCTTATCATTTGGATAATCCAACACCTCTTTAACAATCTCACTCGGCCGCTTGAGGGTGGTCTGCTCTATGCCCTTAGCAACGGAGACGATAGGCGGAAGCGTAGAGCGTAGAGCACATTCGCTGCGCTCAGTGTAAACTCCGAGCGTAGAGCGTAAATCTTTAAGTACTGAACGGCAGAACTGGGTCGGAACCGCCATAACAATCAAGTCTGAATTCTGAATTATAAGTTCTGAAATAACTTTGAGCGTCCGGGGCAGTTTAACACCCGGCAGAAACTTAGTGTTTTCCCGTTTCTTATTTACATACTGCGCGTATTCCGGGAATTTACTCCAGAGCGTGACATTGTGACCGTTGTGATGCAGGACCAGAGCCAGAGCCGTGCCCCAGCCGCCATCGCCCAGAACTAAAATACGTTTACTGTTCATATAATAAATATCTTGTCCTTCAGTTCTTTAGTTTTTCTGTTCTTTCGTCCGCCACAGGCGGACTTTGGGTTCCGTCCCCTTAATCAACCGCTTGATATTGGGGACATGCTTAATAATTACCAAAATAGCCACAATAATACAAAAACCAATAATCCATGAATAATACTGATATGACCACTCCAAAGGTTTTTCCTTAAAATCAGACAATAAAATAGAGCTTGTTACTAAACTAACAGAGGCAATAATTGAAGACAATGAAACATACCGAGATATTATAAGAGATAAAATCCAAATACCTGTGGCAATAATTGTTGGATATGGCGCGATTACTAAAAAAACACCTAGCGCAGTTGCCACTCCCTTGCCACCTCTAAATCTTAAATAAACGGGAAAAAGGTGCCCCATAATTAACCCTAACCCTGCACAAATAGAACCTATAATGTTTATACAAAAATAATCTATATCCATACCGCCATACATCACTCCATCTATCTCCATCCCCCCTGGTACAAAATCTCCATATATACCTAAAGACTGACTAAAAATAAAAACAGTCGGCACATACCCCTTAATCGCATCTAATAAAAAACATAAAACACCCCAAGGCCAGCCAATAACTCGTCCGACATTCGTTGCTCCGATATTACCACTGCCAAGCGTTCGGATATCAACACCCTTCTTGAGTTTAACCAAGATATATCCAAAAGGTATTCCACCTATTAAATAACCAACTAGTACACAACTAATGGGGTTGCCAATAATGTTATTTATGATTTCGTTCATTAAAACGCCCTATCAATCATCTCGCAGATAATATGCCCGGCGGTGATATGACATTCCTGAATCCGGTCTGAGGTATCAGCCGGCGCCGAGAAACATAAATCCACGGATGACTTTAATTTGTTCTTCTTATGTCCGGTAAACCCGATGGTAAATGCGCCCTTCTTGCGCGCCGCCTGAACGCCCTTTATCACATTTGCGGAATTCCCACTGGTGGAAAACGCCAGCACCACATCGCCCCGGTTGACCAGCGCCTCGACCTGACGGGAAAATATATTTTCAAATCCGTAGTCATTACCGATAGCGGTCAGATTAGATGTATTGGTAGTTAGCGCAATAGCCGGCAAGGGCCTACGGCTGTGTTTAGTAAAACAGCCCACGATTTCAGCCGCCAAGTGCTGGCTGTCCGAGGCACTGCCGCCGTTGCCGAATAGCACCACCTTGTGGCCCTTTTTGAGCGTACTAATAACCTTATCCGCAATCTTGCCAATCACCTCGGCCTGATTGAGCATCAGGTATTTGGCATCGGCTGATTCTATTATCCGGCTGATAATCTCTTTATGCATATTTAACCTCCAAAATTAACAAGCGGGGTCAACCCCGCACATAACCTTACAGGCAGAAATTTGATCTAATGCCTTTATCCGCAAACTATATATATTAAAATTTGATTAACATTATTTATGTGCGGGGTCAACCTAAAGAGTATCTATTTATTTGACTTTCGTCCTGAATAGAGCTAAAAAATATATTCTTAACCGCTTATATTAATATAGAAAGGCATTTATATGACCAGAACATTATTATACTCTCTAATCCTACTCAGCATCTTCAGCGGCTGCCAATCATCGGGCATGGCCGGTCCAGTTTCCACAACACCGGAGCCGCTCAATATCACAGCCCATAATATTGTGGCCGAGCTGGACCCGACTATACATTATATCAAGGCCACCGACACCATGGAAGCCACGGTGGCCAAGCAAGGCGTCCCAGTCAAGTCCGGCAATTTCTTCTTTGCACTGCATCCCGGACTGGAGCTCAAATCATTGGCATTAAGCGACGGCAAAACCTCCAAACCCATTAAGGCCACCAAGGGTAAATTAGAATGGCTCCAGATGTATAATTTCTCGCTCCCGATTTCCCGCTCACCGGAGCCGGATAAATTCACGCTGATCGCCTCATACGCCGGCAAAATCTACGACAAACCCGAGACTGAACAAACCCTGGGCTTTATGGCCGGCGGGCAGACCTCAGGCATCATCTCCGAAGAAGGCGTCTATCTGCACCACGGCTCCGGCTGGTATCCGCGCACCCCGGCCAGCCCGATGCTCCGCTTTGAGGTGACCACGCTCACCCCGGCCGGCTGGGAAGTGGTCGGCCAGAACGAACTGAAGTCGCGCGCCACCAAAGACAATATGACATCCACCACCTGGGCCAGCGATATCCTCTTTGACAGCTATACCCTGGTGGCCGGCAAATATACGGTCACGGCCGAGACATACAACGGCGTCCGAATCGCTACCTACTTCTCACAGGCCACCTCGATGGTTCCGGGCATTGCCCAGGCCTATCTTGACGCGACCAAGGAATTCCTGAGCGTCTTCCCGCAGTTCCTGACGCCTTATCCCTATAAATCATTCTCCATCGTGGAGAATTTCTTCACCACCGGCTACGGCATGCCCTCATATACCCTGCTGGGCCGGGATGTGATTATGCGCCGGCACATCCAGGAAGGCGGCCTGGGCCACGAACTGATGCACTGCTGGTGGGGCAACTACGTCAATGTCGACGAAACACGCGGCAACTGGTGCGAAGGCCTGACCACCTACTGCTCAAATTATTATTACCTGGAACTCAAAAAGACCCCGGCCGACGCCCTGAATTACCGCCGGGTCAACTGCGTCAAGTTCTCGGCCTTTGTCAATGAAGGCAATGACAAGCCGGTCCGGACCTTCGTGGGCAAACAGGCCGAAATCGACAACGAAATCGGCTATGGCAAGCCCTCGGCCATGTTCCATATGATTCGGAAAATAATCGGCGACCAGTCATTCTTTGAGTCCCTGCGCCAGGTCATCCGGGAAAAAGGCGGCCAAAAGGCCAACTGGGAGGATTTCCAATTCGCCTTTGAAAAGAACTCCGGCCAAAAACTCCAGTGGTTCTTTGACCAGTGGCTGGACCGGACCGGCATCCCGGACCTGACCCTGGGAAACGTATCGCTCGAGGGTAAAAAGGTTTCATTCATCATAAAACAGAATACCGTTCCGCCCTTTAAACTTATGCTGCCGGTAGTCATCAGCACCGACAAAGGCGCTGAGAATACCGTCATCGAGGTATCCAACATCGTCGAGCCCAAGAGCATCGAGGTCAAGTCCGGCAAGGCCCTGTCACTGGCCATTGACCCGGAATACCACGTTTTCCGCCGGCTCAATGACAAGGAACTCTGGCCCTGCCTGGGCGCGACTATCGGTGACAAGAATCTCCTGGTGGTTTATCCCTCAGCCGGAACGCCGGAAGAAAACACGCTCTATAAGAATGTAGCCGCTCGCGTGGCCGGAAACCAAAAAGCGGCCATGAAGGCGGACAGCGAAATAGTCCAGGCCGACCTGAATAACAACTCGCTTATGATTCTCGGCTCGCCGGCCATTAACCTGGCCGCGGCCCAGCTAATCGCCGATTCTAGGTTCTCCGCCGGAAGCGGATCCACCTCTGGCGGAAAACCAGCCAATTGCTCCATTACCAAAGACGGCTTCAAGGTCAATGATGTTTCATACCTGTCGCCCGGCCAGGCCATGATGGCCTCGTTCTGGAGCCCCTACAACAGCAAGAAATACATTACACTCTTTATGGGCTTATCCCTGCAGGCGGCTGAGCGGCCGGCCCGGATTATCTTCTTCTACCGCTGGGACCATTACATCATCTTTGAGCAAGGCCAGATGATCCGCAAGGGTGATTTCAGCGCGCCCTTTAACTCGCTGGAATATAAATTTACCGGCGACCAGACCACTGACGCGCTGCCGCTGCCGACGCCGGCCAAAAACCCCCGTTTGGAATCCATCCGGAAACACTGCGCCTTTCTGGCTTCGGATAAATTAGCCGGCCGAGCTGCCGGCGCTGAAGGCGACAAGGCCGCGGCTGAATACATCGCCGCTGAATTCCGGAAATACGGTTTGAGTACTGAACTCCAGCCGTTTGATATCCAGATGCAGAAACCGGGCGAAAAAACCACCTTGGGCATGAAAACCACCGGCCAAGGGGAAATCAAACCATACGCCATGGGTAAGGATTTCCTGCCCCTTAACTTCAGCGCCAATAAAGCGGTCAACGGCGCTGTTGTGGCGGCTGAATACGGCATCAGCGCCGATGAATTCGGATATAACGATTACGCCAGCCTGGATATCAAGGACAAGATAGTCGTGGTCAAGGCCGGACTGCCAGAGCCGCTGGTCAAACTGGCCACCTCAGGCGTTATCACCGCCACCAAATACTCATCGTCAATACTCAAGGCCACTAACGCCAAGAACCGCGGCGCCAGAGGCATCGTCATCATCGCGCCTAAAGGACTGGCTGACGACTGCGCCGTCTGGCAGGAATTCCCGTCTGAAGCCATCCTGAAACGGCTCAAGGCGCCGGAGGCCGCGGCATCCAATCTGACCCTGCGTTTCGTTACCCTGGGCGGGCAATCGAGAATCGCCACTGACCCCATACTGCCGGCCGTGGTCTGACCGAAGAGGTGGCCAAGGAACTGCTGGCCACGCCGGTCACGGTCGGCATCACCACCGAGACCGTCTGGGAAAAGGACTGCACCACATATAATGTAGTCGCAACATTGAAAGGCGAATTAACAGACAGCGTGGTCCTGGGCGCGCATTATGACCATCTGGGCGCTAATCCGACCGGCATTTTCCACGGCGCCAATGACAACGCCTCGGGCGTGGCCGGACTGCTGTCTATTGCCGAAACCCTGTCCCGCTCCGGCATAAAACCCAAACGCAATATCGTATTCGTGGCGTTCGGCGCCGAGGAATTCGGGCTCTACGGCTCACGATATTACGCCAAGCACAACACCGCGCCCTCTAAGACCATTGCCATGCTCAATCTGGATATGCTCGGCCGGGGCAATCCGACTGAACTCTATGTCATGGGCGTGCTGAGGAATCCTGAGCTCTACAATGTCATCAAGCAGGCCAATGCCCAGACCAAACTGACCCTCAAGGACAATATCGAATTCACCTTCAAGTTCGGCTCTGATTATTATTCCTTCTACCAGGAAAAAATACCGTCTCTCAACTTCACCTCCAGCCGGTTCGCGGAACAGCACACCATAAACGATACGGCCGATAAGCTTGATATCGAGAAGATTGACAACAGCGCCAATCTGGTATTAGCCGCGGCTCTGGAGATTGCCAATTCCAGCATAACATTCCCGCTGCCCAAGGAAGTGGAAGTCCCGTTCCCGTCCGGTATGGGCGGCGGACATCCAGGCGGCCGTCCGGGTGGAAAATAAGTAAATAGAAACCACAGATATACACAGATTGGGATATGAACTAAACGAAGCGTGAACTCTACTGAGACCGCGATAGCGAAACGGAGCACCTACTGGAGCGCACGGGAAACTCTTAAAAGACCTTAAAGAGACAATCTCGTAAAAATCTCGTCCAAGTCCCTGTTCCGCTTATTCGTGCCATTCGCTCCTATTCGCTTCGCGGTCACTTCGTGTTCGTGTGATTCGTGTTTGCATTCCCGGTAATAAAAATTATTGACATACTTATTTTATTCTGCTATGGTATTGAATTGCGTAACCCCTTCGGGACTACGGGATAAGAGCCGGTAAGTCACTGTGTTCTTAACCGGCTCTAAGGGATAAAATTATGCCCTTCTTGACCTAAGTCAAGGAGAAGTTAGGACTATTTTGTTATATTGATTCCGGATACAGGATGCACGATACCTGTATCTTGTATCATGAATCAGGTATCACGTGAAAGGAGTTTATTATGGGAAAAACTATAGGAATTGATTTAGGCACCACTTTATCAGTCGTAGCCGTGCGCGAAGGCAACGAAACGACCGTCATCACCAACGCCGAAGGCGGCCGGCTGACCCCGTCCATCGTAGCATTCACGGACAAGGGCGAACGGCTGGTCGGCCAACTGGCCCGGCGCCAGGCCATCACCAACCCGGCTAATACCGTCTATTCCATCAAGCGTTTTATGGGCCGTCGGCGCTCCGAAGTCGGCCAGGAGGAAAAGATGGTCCCCTACAAGGTAGTCGGCGCGCCGGATGAAATGGTCAAGGTCGAATCACGAGGCAAACTGTATTCGCCGCCGGAAATATCGGCCATGATTCTCCAGAAACTGAAAGAAACCGCCGAGGCCTATCTCGGTGAAAAGGTCACCGACGCGGTTATTACTGTCCCGGCATATTTCAACGACTCACAGCGCCAGGCCACCAAGGACGCCGGCAAAATCGCCGGACTGGACGTCAAGCGCATCATCAACGAGCCGACCGCCGCGGCCCTGGCTTACGGACTGGATAAGAAGAAGAACGAGAAGGTGGCGGTCTATGATTTGGGCGGCGGCACCTTCGATGTCTCGGTCCTGGAAGTCGGCGACGGCGTGGTCGAGGTCCTGTCCACCAACGGCAATACCCACTTAGGCGGTGATGATTTTGACCAGCGCCTGATTAATTACGTGGCCGACGAATTCAAGAAAAAGGAAGGCATTGACCTGCGCAAGGACCAGATGGCGCTCCAGCGCCTGAAAGAGGCCTGCGAACGCGCCAAGTGCGAACTGTCATCCTCGGTCCAGACCGAGGTCAACCTGCCCTTTATCACGGCCGACAGCACCGGCCCGAAACATCTCCAGCTGACCATTACCCGGGCCAAACTTGAACAGCTCATCGAAGACCTGCTGGTCTCGTCGCTGGAACCCTGCAAAAAGGCCCTGGCCGACGCCAAACTCAAGCCCGAGGAACTGGACGAGGTGGTCTTGGTCGGCGGCTCAACCAGAATCCCGCGCGTCCAGGAACTAGTCAAGGAATTCTTCAAGAAGGAACCCAATCGCTCGGTCAATCCGGATGAAGTGGTGGCTATGGGCGCGGCTATCCAGGGCGCGGTACTCAAAGGCGATATCAAGGACATCCTGCTATTGGATGTGACGCCCCTGACCCTGGGCATCGAAACCATGGGCGGCATCAGGACTGCGTTAATCACCCGCAATACCACGATTCCCAGCAGTAAGAAAGAGGTGTTCTCCACGGCGGCGGACAGCCAGACCGAGGTGGAAATTCAT
>Ga0208373_1000786_pt1 | contig 49529 bp, 50 predicted proteins | sample RifOxyC2_FD_184036 | JGI IMG/M metagenome (GOLD analysis project Ga0208373, IMG submission 184036) | Soil microbial communities from Rifle, Colorado - Rifle Oxygen_injection C2 (SPAdes) | ecosystem: Environmental > Terrestrial > Deep subsurface > Rock core/Sediment | place: Rifle, Colorado...
TGGTTTCATGGCGGGGTTCCTCCTGTTTTACTATTTTAACCCGCCAGACTGTTCTTATCTTTCGCTATTTTTGTTCCAACTTTAGGGGTTCACTCCAGTTCCCCATTTGCTTTTAAATAGATGGGAATTTTCTTAGGATTATATTCTTCCCACGGTATAACTGTTAATGAAAGATTGTAAGCTGTCCAAGCTGGTATATGCCTACCAAAATATTCTTGAAATGAGATCGCTTCTGGATAAGGATAATCCAAATCAAAAATCAATCCTTCATATTCAAGAACAACATGAAACAACCAATTCGTTGCATGTCCCCCACGAACTTCAGGAAAGTAGGTGGCACCAGACGCCGTCTGCATCAACAAAACTTTCGCACTACCCATACTAATTCCTGCCTCTTTAAATTTATTTCCAAGAAGTTCAATATTAACACCACAATTTCCTCTCATATAAAAACCCGCAAAATATAATTCGAAAAATAAACGTTTAGCAGCAATTGCAATCCATCTATTTGTGATTGTGCAGGGCTTGCGTTAAGAGGGGCTCGACAACCTCTAGCATGAGCAATGATATAACTAAATTTTGCAATTGGTTCTTTTTTGAAATTTCCAAAATTTAAACGACAACAAGCCATTAGTGACTCCCCCCCAAAAAAACTATGCCCTAGATTAAAAAGAATTCCGCTATATATATAGTTTTTCGATAAAAACATTTTAGAATTTCATAAAATTTCTAGTATAAATTTTTCTTGTGCATAAATAATGCGGGGTTTACAAGTTTCATCGCTTGAACCTGAACTAGAAATGATTAAGCTGACAACTTAGTTTAGCATGATATAATAAACCATCTGTTTGAATTATCATGTGCAAAAGGGCTTCTCTACATAAAACAAAAGGGCATCCCACTTTTAATCAGGACACCCTTTTATTAAACAACTACGACAGCCTATTTATAGAATCGGCAAATATCTCTTTAATTCGTATTCTGATACTTGTATCCGATAGTCATCCCATTCCTGCTTCTTTACGGCTATAAACCTTTCAAAAGCATGTTTGCCAAGAGCTTCTTTAAGCAAGTCGCTCTTTTCGGCAAGCGCGATAGCCTCACCCAAACTTCCTGGAAGAGATTTAATTCCTTTTTCTGCTCTTTCTTCATCAGTTAAATGATAAAGATTAAGTTCCATTGGCTCTGGAAGTTTATATCCTTCCTCAATTCCTTTAAGCCCTGCCATAAGCATTACTGCAAACTGAAGATATGGATTTCCAGATGGATCTGGGCAACGAAGTTCCATACGAGTTGCAGCTTCTTTTCCAGGTTGATAGCCAGGAACACGAATAAGAGCTGACCTGTTCTTAACTGACCATGCAATATAAACAGGGGCTTCATATCCTGGGACAAGTCTCTTATATGAATTTACATTTGAAGCAAGGACGGCAATAATTTCTGGAATATGCTTTAAGATACCTGCAATGTACGACTTTCCTACTTCCGATAAATGAGATTTATCTTTGCCATCATAAAATGCATTTACTTTTCCTTTGAACAAAGATTGATGCACATGCATTCCTGATCCATTTTGTCCAAAGATTGGCTTTGGCATAAATGTGGCATGAACGCCATTCATTGTCGCAATTTCTTTTACTGTTAACTTATATGTAATGGTTTGATCTGCCATCTTTAAACCATCATCATATCTCATGTCAATTTCATGTTGTGAAGGAGCAACTTCGTGGTGAGAATATTCTACTTTAACTCCTAATTTTCTAAGAGCAAGAATAGTTTCTCTTCTTAAATCAGAAGCCATATCAAGCGGAGAAAGATCAAAATATCCGCCTGTATCTATAATTTCTGTGCCTTGAGCATTTTTAAAGTAAAAATATTCAAGTTCAGGCCCTACATAAAAATGGTCAAATCCCATTTTTTCCATCTTGGAGAGAGCTCTTTTTAAAATATACCTCGGATCTCCTTCATATGGCTTGTGAGTTCCTTCGGCCGGTTGAAGAATGTCGCAAATCATTCTTGCTACTGCCTTATCTTTTGGCCTCCAGGGAAGGATCGCAAAGGTGTTTGGATCCGGCATAGCAATCATATCGGATTCTTCTATGTCTTGAAACCCTGTAATAGAAGACCCGTCAAACCCCATTCCTTGAGAAAATGCATTTTCTAATTCATCCGGAGCAATTGCAAAACTCTTCAAAACACCATTGATATCCGTAAACCATAATCTGATAAACTCAATATTATTTTCCTTAACCTGTTTTAAAACATCTTCCTTCGTTATCGCCATTTATGTTCCTCCTTAACTTTCTATTTTTTTACCGCCCTTTTAAACATTCTAACATCAACTATTTTGAAAATCAATTTTTAACATCTCCTCCTTCTTTATTAATAAGTCGTCTCCCCATGATAGGCAAGATCCATCCCTACATCTTCTTCAGATTCTTTTGCCCTCAAAGAAAATAATGTATCTACAACTTTTGCCAAAAAATAAGTTCCCACAAAAGAAAAAATGACAACTATCAGGACTGCAAAAATTTGGATGCCAAAAAAACCCGGGTTTCCAAAGAAAAGCCCATCATTTCCTGCAACATTTATTGCTTTTTGGGCAAAAAGGCCAAGCGCCAAAGTTCCCCAAATACCTCCAATTCCATGGCATGCAAAAACATCAAGCGATTCATCAAGCCCGACTTTTAATCTGAAAATAATCATGTAGTAAGAAAGCGTTGCCGCAACAACCCCGATAATCAAAGCAGAAAGAGGGCTGATAAACCCGGAAGCCGGAGTTACTGCCGCCAAACCAACAATGGCTCCCGTTGAAAAGCCCAAAAGGCTTGGGCGTTTGTGCATCCAGTTAAGAAGCATCCAAGTGAGTGCCGCCGATGCCCCTGCAGCATTTGTCGCAACAACCGCGGAAACAGCAATCGAGCTAGCAGATAAAGCAGATCCTCCGTTAAATCCAAACCATCCAAACCACAAAAGAAAAGCGCCTAAAACTGTCAAAGGAATATTTGACGGCTCCATAGGGGTCTTGCCATATCCTTTTCGTTTGCCAATAACAAGAGCCACCGCTAAAGCCGAAATCCCGGCTGTAATATGGACAACAATCCCTCCTGCAAAATCAAGAGCCCCCATAGCGCGAAGCCATCCTCCAATGCCCCAAACCCAATGGGCTACAGGAGCGTAGATGAAAGTTGCCCACAAAAGGGAAAAGAGTAAAAAGCTTGGGAATTTTATCCTTTCGACAAAAGCACCGGTTATAAGAGCAGGAGTAATTACAGCAAATGCTAATTGAAAAAACATGAATAACAAATGAGGTATTGTCGGAGCATATCCCAAATGAGGAGCTCCTCCTACACCATTTAACCCTATCCAGTTGAGTCCCCCAATAATTCCTGCGTGATCCGTTCCAAACGATATCGAATATCCGTAAAGTATCCATTGGACAGTAATCAAAGCAAGCATTACAACTGACAACATTAATGTAGATAAAACGTTTTTCTTGCGTACCATTCCAGCGTAGAAAAAACCAAGCGCAGGTGTCATTAAAATAACTAATGCAGTAGATATCAAAACCCAGGCGGTATCTCCTGAATTTATCATAATGCCTTATCCCCCCTTTCGCCGGTGCGAACTCTTACTATATTATCTATAGAAGAAATGAAGATTTTTCCATCTCCAGGCTGTCCTGTTTTTGATGCTGTTTCAATGGCTTTTATTGCTCTCTCCAAATCAAACTCGTCAACAACCAGCTCTACTTTAAGCTTTGGAAGAAATTCAACGCGATATTCCCCAGCACGCCATTCAAGCAAAATCCCCTTTTGCGAACCTCTCCCCTTAACTTCCGTTACAGTCATTCCTATAAATCCCTCTGCTTCAAGAGCGATCCGAACTTCTTCAAGCTTTTCAATCCTTATAACAGCCTCAACTTTTTTAAAACTCATTTTTGCCTCCACCTCCAAAAATTGCAAAAAGACAAACCTCTTCCCTTATTTAATACTAACCCTAGCAATTTTTATTCCAATTTTTTTTATCGCGCTTAATAGAAATTTTATTATAGAGGGATCCATATTTATACATTTTTGTAGAAACTAAGCGCCTTTACTACGTTTTTGTAATTAAAGAGGCGTATATGCCTCGCTCATTGAAATTCCCCCTCAAAAAAGCCGATAACAAGGTAAGGAAACATAAGGGCTTGGGAGAGCGTGAGGACAGACAATAGATCGAGCTTATGTTTATGTGAAATTAAATGTCATATGGAATTTTAAGGTCTTTAAAAAGAGATTTACATAAACCAGGGACATCCCCTTTGCCTCCCCGCAATCCTTATACTCTGTCTCAAAAAGAAAGGACACTGCTAACTGCGGCAAGAGACGCAACCCTTAAGCTTGTTCAATCCCCATCAGATTCCCCCAATTTATATAAGGCACTCTTAGCATGGAAAAAGAGAGGTATTGCACATTGTTTTGGGCACGATCCTGAAAAGGCCAACGAGCCAAGGAGTTATCTGTATAAGCTCTATCATTTGCGTTATGAAAAATTTCCAACAACTGATTGCGAAGAATTGTTTGCATTAGCAATGCAATGTTCTCCCGATGCTCCTTTGGATTATGTTGCTAGCATTAGAAAAGAATTTATTCCTGATGGAGCTGTTGATAATAATTGCCTCCTTTCTCTTGCAACTAATTTGCATGGAGTTGAAAGAACAGTTAATGGGTTGACATTTAGGTTTGTAATTAGATTTATGATTGATAAAAATTCAATGAAAGACAGGTTGTATGTTGGGGTTCAGGTCAAAAAAAATGAGACTTTTTTGGCTTCTGTAGGTGAAAAGGAAATTTCATGGAACGATAGAATCCAGGACGAAAAAAATGGTCAAGAAATTTTTTATTTTTATGGAGCCGACAATCTTCGGCATAACTATTTTAGTGACAGGGATTGGGAAGGCTTGGGATGGATAAGGATTATTTCTGGAGAAAATCATTATTCTCCCAGACAAATAACTAACCCTACAATATATGTAGCACTGGTTCAAGATGATTGCCACCTTGTTAAAATGGCAAAGGGAAAACAAAAAACTTACCCTGAAGGAATGGAGTTATTAAGACAATGGAAGCATATGCTTGCAAAGGAATTAGAATCTTTAGCCGATAAATTAAAATTCCCTGGAATTATTGCTAGGACAAGTTACGGCACAAAAACTTATGACCATCTTTATAATGGTTTGTGGGGAAAACGCATAGATGAAAATGAAAACCCAGCTTACAGTCAATGCCAAGATTTTAAATTAGTAAGAGCAGGGTTCGAGTTTATCAGTTCCTTCTCAGCAGATGCGTTAGAAAGAGATGGCGGGGGCGGGAATAAGTGGTGTAGCAAGGGAATAGTTCAGCTATTACAAAATATGACTTTTTAAATTTTTTTATTGAGCATAGAGGTCTCTTGTCTTTGCAAAATCCAGAAATCTGAAAACAGAAATTCAAGAGTAGAGATTCGAAAACTTGACCTAAGCTTATCAAAAATAATTTCTAAAAACCACTTTTTACTTATGTTTGATTAATGCTGTTTCAGGGCAATCGCATCTAAATTAGCAAAATTTATTCAAGATGAAAGCCCTAATATTTTTTTTGCTTTTTCTTCACTCATTCCGCTCTCAACCAATTTTGATAGAGCTTTCTCCATTCCCTTCTCCATTCCTTGTTGCATACCTTGTTCCAATGCAAGGTCAAGGGATCCTTTTTGTAGCCAGATAAAATCTCTTCGCTTGAATTGCGCCTCTTCCTCTTCGCGACTTAACCCTGCCGTGTTTGCCACATTAAAAGCGTCCTTTAGCTCTTTATCAAATGTTTCAGGGATATATTCAAGGCTTCCTGCCTCTTTTATAAAATAGATCCATTTCTCCGCAATATCTTTCAGCTCTTCAACCTTTTCTTTCTTGAATTTTGGCAGTTCAATAAATATTAACTCTATATCATCGCTATATTGCACCAATGTTTCCTTCTCCATAAGCTTGAAACAACTTATTACCTCTTTGATCTCCGGAAACATTATAAAGTCGGTAATTGTTAAGGCTATGATAGGCTCTAACCCTTTAAATTCTTCTGATTTGCTTATTTGCGTTGAGTATGATTTCGCGGCGTTATAGAGAATCCTCTTTTCAAACCCAGCAACATTCAAAACCTGCATCTCTATTATTACCCGTTTCCCGTTGCTTAAAACGGCTTTTACATCAACGAATGTATCCTTCATCCCTCTTATAATTGGAATTTGGTAGGGGTCTACAATTGTTAAATCTGTTATTTTTCCCTCATCAGGAAAATCAATAACGCTATTTAAAAAACTCATGAGAATATTTTTGCTTCCTTCTGAACCAAACACTTTCTTAAAAGCAAAATCAGTCTTAACATCTAAAAATCGCATAAACAGGCTCCTTATCTTTATATCTTTATGGTAATTATACCATGAAATGATGTTTTCGCAGTTCTTCGATTGAGGTATTCCATGTGCCGTTCCAGAATTCAATAAACATATCCCTTCTTAATTTGCAGACTCTTCCATCTGGATGATAAAAAGCCAATCCTTCAGTTAATATATCTTTCTTCCCCATTCTCATGCTAAACAATGAGGGAAGATTTTTGAACCAATTTTTAATTGATTCGAAATCTTTTGGATATTTATTTTCTGACCAGCTCTTCCAAGCACAGTGCTTTTTTAAATAATCAAAAGGAACCCATATATGTTTATCCAATTTATGCCTATTGGCATTTATTATCGGGCCAACTAATTCTCCATAATAATATTTCCCATCTTCAAACTCTTTGCACCAATCTTTAGGAATTGCAGTACTTATCCCTTCAAGGCAAGCAGTCGCCCACTTAGATGCGCTTTTGTGTAGCAGCCTCTTTTCATTCATTCTATTGTATACTTTACTTAATTCACCATTTTCAAATAGAAGCCCAATATTTGTGCCATCTATTTTATCTACAGCTAAAACGCCGTCATCCAAGAACCAGCTTTGCCCTGGATCAATTTCATTGGCTACGACATGATAACTATCAACTTCATGCCTTACAAATGGACTATATAATTTCGGAAAATCTTTGTATTCCATGTTAATAATCTTATATAAAATTTTAATTTATTACAATATTATTTATCCAGTCCTGTTCGTTCGTTTGAATCGTATTATTATACAGTTTATGGAATAGCTCTTTTAAAAAATGCAATTGAGCGGCTTTAACATAGTGATATAGAAAACAAATTTCATTTGTCGTAATCTTCAGCATTTGGTACAATTCAAATACAAAATGATAAAAAAATTCAAAAGGAACTCCAATAAACCCGCAAAAAAGCAGGGAGTCCCCTATTGCCATAGACCTCTCAACCTTTCTCACGAAGAATGGCAAAAGGTTTTGCGCCAGCAATTTGGACAGATTCAGAACTTTAAGCTGAAGAATATCGGGCATCATTCGATTTTTTCTGATTTTGAAGTTACAAATCCTGTAACAAATAAAACCTATAAAATAGCGATAAGGAGCGAAGGGCTTGGGTTGAACTTCTGTTCATGCCCCGATTTTACAACAAACACGCTCGGCACATGTAAACATATAGAATTCACGCTTCACAAGTTAAAAAAGCAAAAAGGTGCAAAAAAGTTATTTGAACGGGGATATTCACAACCATATTCTTCAATATTTTTAAAATATGGTACTGAAAGAAAAATCATGTTAAGGGTCGGAACTGTTAAGCCCACGGAAATTCAAAAATTGGCAAAAGAATATTTTGATAAGGATGGAGTGCTAATGCCAAGCGCGTTTGATAGGTTTGAAAAGTTTTCAGAGTCTGCGTTAAAACTTGATCCAGGCTTTAGATGCTACAACGACGCTCTCAATTTTGTAATCGAGGTAAGAGACGGCCATAAGCGAAAACAATTGATAGCAAAAAAATTTCCGCAAGGAATAAAAGATGCAAAATTAGATGGTCTACTAAAAACAAAATTGTACACTTATCAAAAAGAAGGGATATTATTTGCGGCAGGAGCAGGGCGATGCCTCATAGCCGATGATATGGGGCTTGGAAAAACGATCCAAGCAATTGGAGCCGCCGAACTTATGGCCAAAGAATTCGGCGTTGAAAAAGTTTTAATAATTTGTCCAACCTCGCTTAAATATCAATGGGAATCTGAAATCAAAAAATTCACAGGTCGTTCCGCCTTGGTTATTGAAGGCGCGTACCTTAAAAGGGAACAGCAGTACCAAATGGATTCTTTTTATAAAATCGTTTCTTACAATTCGATCTTCCGCGATCTTAACTTTATAGAGAAATTAGCTCCCGATCTTATTATCCTGGACGAAGCCCAAAGAATAAAAAACTGGAAAACAAGGACAGCTCAAAGTGTAAAAAGTATATCTTCCCCTTATGCGATAATTTTGACAGGCACCCCGCTTGAAAACAGGCTGGAAGAGCTTCATTCTGTTGTCCAGTTTATAGATAAATTTAAACTGGGGCCTCTTTTTAAATTTCTTGAAAAGCATCAGGTATTGGATGAAAAAGGAAAAGTTACAGGTTATAAAGAGCTAAATCGCATTGGAGAAACACTCTCCGATGTGCTTATAAGGCGAAATAAAAAAGAGGTACTAAAACAGTTACCAGAAAGAATTGATAAAAACTTTTTTGTTTCTATAACTGCAAAGCAATGGGAAATTCATGAAGAGAACAAAGAGATTGTGGCGCGATTGGTTCATAAATGGGCAAAGTATAAGTTTTTAACCGAGCAGGAAAGAAAGAATCTTCTTATCTGCCTAAGCCGCATGAGAATGGTGTGCAATACAACTTTTATACTCGATGAAACTACAAATCATGGAACAAAAGTTGAAGAGCTGATGATATTTTTAAATGAGGTTTTTGAGACTAATGAAAAAGTCGTTATATTCAGCCAATGGGAAAGGATGACAAGGCTTGTTGCAAGGGAACTGACTAACTTAAAAGTGGGTTTTTTATCTCTACATGGTGGAGTTCCAAGCCATAAGCGCAGGGATCTTTTGAGTAAATTTAGGGATGATCCCAAAAGTCTGGTGTTTTTATCGACAGATGCGGGAGGCGTTGGATTAAATCTTCAAAGCGCTTCTATTGTTGTCAATCTTGATATGCCTTGGAACCCTGCTGTTTTAGAACAAAGGATTGCAAGGGTTCACAGAATGGGGCAAACAAAACCTGTTAGAGTGGTAAATTTTATAGCTTCCGGCACAATCGAAGAAAGGCTTCTTTCTCTTATCAGTTTTAAAAAATCTCTATTTGCCGGAGTGCTTGATGGTGGAGAGAATGATGTTTTTATGGGAGAAAGCAAGTTTACTAAATTTATGAAAACTATCGAACAAGTCGCCACTCCATCCGCAGAACAAGCACATTTGCCAACATTAGCAAAAGAAGAACCAGCGATTGGGACACAAGAGATTTCAGAAGAAAAAGCGCCAAAAGCTGAACCAATGCAAGAGCTATTTTCTACAGGAATTGCTTTTTTAGAGAGATTAAGCACCGTAGCAGGAAACATTGAAACAGATAAAGCAAGCGGAAAGCAATGTTTAAAAATTCCAATGCCTGACAATGAGACATTAGAAAAGCTTGCTTCCGCTATGGATGCGTTCGCGAAGATTTTTAAGAGATAATATTAAACAACTAAGACAGTGTCCCCAATAATTCACTAGCAATTTCATAACTTTCCAAACGCATAATGCTTTCATCAGCACTACCAAAACTTAAGAAATTCACACTGCCATACCATACAATATTTTGATCGATAATTGTGAATTTTTGATGTATATTTGGTTTGTGTATGACTTTAATTCCAGCATTTTTCAAATATTCCGATAAGTCTTCAAATGCTTGCCGGTTTTCGGCCCTGAAATCTTCAGGGTGTCTTGTCACCACAGTAATATTAACACTATTTATTATTTGGGGTGATAATAATTGCATCATTTGCATTAACCTATTTTTTCGCATGAAAGGAGAAACAATAATAATTTCTTTACTAGCCATTGCAATGTCATTCGCAAATACATTCATAAAACTTTTACCATCAAAAATTATATTAATCTTTTCTAACTGTGTAGTTTCTGTTTTTGCCTTATACCCTATCTGGGCATAACCTTTAACCCTTTTATGATACATCCTTTCTAAAACAGGAACATGTATATCCACATAATCATAAATAAGCACTTCTTTTTTATCTTCATAAAGGCGATGTAACCGCCCCGCATATTGAGTAATTGTGCCCTTCCAAGCAACTGGCATAACCAAAAACAAAGTATCCAATCGAGGATAGTCAAACCCTTCTCCAACATATTTCCCTGTAGCAACAATAACCAATGGGTCTTCTTTAGGAATAGAATGGAGCCTCTGCATTATTTCTCGTTTTTCTTTCTGGGAGGCGCTACCGATAAGCGGGATTACATTCGCACATTCTTTGCTTAACATTTTTGCCAACGCATTTACATGGCTTGCTCTTTCAGTTAATACCAGCGGTGTTCTTCCTGCCTCTAAAGATTTCAAGATATCATTAGCTATTTGGCGGTTACGCAGTTCATCATCAGAAATCGATTGATATATCTGGGTAATATGCCAATTCTTTTCGTCTTGTGAAAGTGGCTTTTTAAAACTGGTAAACCTTGGGATTATAAAATGATCAAATGGTCGTTTTTCAGCTTGGGCTTTGGCGTCAACAGCATAACGAATTGGTCCGCATTGCATAAAAATAATTGGATGATGCCCATCCTGCCTTATCGGAGTTGCGGTAAGCCCATAAACATATTTTGCATTGATAGTTTTTAATATTTTCTCAAAATTAAAAGCAGGCACATGATGGCATTCATCAACAATTACCATCCCGTAATCTTTAACCATCTCTTTTACTTCTTGCTTATTAATAAGTGATTGCATAATGGCAACATCAACAATGCCAGTTAATGTATTTTTCCCTCCCCCCAATAGCCCAATAATAGAATGCTTCTTTTTACGCCCTTTTTTCTTGATTGGCTGCTTAGGTAATGGTTCATTAATAGACAAAAACTGGAGTAGCGCTTTTTGCCATTGCGTGAGTAGCGCTTGAGTATGAACCAAAATAAGCGTATTGGTTTTTCGGCTGGCAATCAAATTTGCGCCAATAACCGTTTTTCCAAAAGCAGTTGTAGCAGACAACACACCTAAATCATGTTTCAACAGAGCGGAATTCGCAGGCTTTTGGTCGGCATTAAGCTCTCCGTTAAATTTGACTTTTATTCTTTTGCCTTCATTGGTTTTATTGTCAACTACATATGGAACATTTGCATCATTAAGCAATTTAATCAGCGCATCCTCGCAACCACGAGGAATCCCCAGATACTTTTCGGTTTCATCGAGAGTGAAAATAATTCTTGGTTTATCATAAGTCGGTAAACGCATAGCTTGGGCTTTATAAAATTCAGGATTTTTAAATGCGGCTAATCGTTTGATTCTGGTTAGTGCTTTTTGTGCAATGACTACTTTTTCCAAATAAAGCATATTTGCCTTTACAATCGTTACAACTTCTGGGAAATCAGTTTTTGATAGTTTTTGTTCTGCCTTTTTCTTTTCCCATGGCTTTGTTTCTTCTTCAGCTTTTACTAAAACGCCAAGTTCATTTTCATTGCTTAATACTTCTATTTTTTCTTGGACTTCATCAAGTGACATTTTCTTTATTTCAGATAAATAAGCCCATTGGTCAGGATAAGGAACAACCTTTTCATCAATAAAAACACTATTGCCAAGCCTGCGGGCATATCCCTGCAAAGGCAAAGCAATTAAATTTCCAAAACCGCCTTTGGGCATTATGTCTTGGCTTGGAAACAAACGATCATACGATTTAAAACTTATTTCATGGCGATTATTCATGACACAAGTTAATAATGAGCTCCCAAGTTTGCGAGCAATAGTGGCTGAAACAGGTTCTTCAAAAAAGATCCAAATATGGGCACCATTGCCTGAACGAGAGCGTTCAACTGCTATTGGGATATTGTTTTCGGTGCACATTTTATTTTTTTTGCTTCACTATACCAGCGTTTTGCATAGACATCTTCCCTTCCTTTAAACATGGACATAAAAAGAGTTATTTTTTCTTCAGGAGAACTGTTTGTATGGACTTTTGGCAATACGGTAGTAGTTGCACTCGAAAGGTCTGTCGTATCAGAAACTGCAGGTAATTGTAAATTTAATTGTTTGCGAAGATTTTCATTTTCTGATTTTAATAAAGTATTTTCTGCCTTTAACACATTATAGGCTTTTGAAAGTTCTTCGTAATTCATGGGGTATATCATTCTCAATGTTTTTGCATAAAATAACTAGGCAGAAGAAAAAACTTTAAGAAAGCCCTAATATTTTTTTTGCTTTTTCTTCACTCATTCCGCTCTCAACCAATTTTGATAGAGCCTTCTCCATTCCCTTCTCTATTCCCTTCTCTATTCCCTTCTCTATTCCCTTCTCTATTCCCTTCTCCATTCCCTTCTCCATTCCCTGTTGCATGCCTTGTTCCAATGCAAGATCAAGCGATCCTTTTTGTAGCCAAATAAAATCTCTTCGCTTGAATTGCGCCTCTTCCTCTTCGCGACTTAACCCTGCCGTGTTTGCCACATTAAAAGCGTCCTTTAGCTCTTTATCAAATGTTTCAGGGATATATTCAAGGCTTCCAGCCTCTTTTATAAAATATATCCATTTCTCCGCGATATCCGTTAGCTCTTCAACCTTTTCTTTCTTGAATTTTGGCAGTTCAATAAATATTAACTCTATATCATCGCTATATTGCACCAATGTTTCCTTTTCCATAAGCTTGAAACAACTTATTACCCCTTCGATCTCCGGAAACATAATAAAGTCAGTAATTGTTAAGGCTATGATAGGCTCCAGCCCTTTAAATTCTTCTGATTTGCTTATTTGCGTTGAGTATGATTTCGCAGCGTTATAGAGAATCCTCTTTTCAAACCCAGCAACATTCAAAACCTGCATCTCTATGATTACCCGTTTCCCGTTGCTTAAAACGGCTTTTACATCAACGAATGTATCCTTCATCCCTCTTATAATTGGAATTTGGTAGGGGTCTACAATTGTTAAATCTGTTATTTTCCCCTCATCAGGAAAATCAATAACGCTATTTAAAAAGCTCATGAGAATATTTTTGCTTCCTTCAGAACCAAAAACTTTCTTAAAAGCAAAATCAGTCTTAACATCTAAAAATCGCATGTACCGGCTCCTTATTTTCGTATCTTCATGATAATTATACCATGAAATGATGTTTTCGCAGTTCCTGTTCGTTCGTTTGAGCGATAAGAGATAATCAATGCTATAATTGTTATATGCAAATTATAGAAAACATATTTTTCGAGCAAATGGCAAACATTGGGAGTGAGGTTATCCGTTCAATAAACTGGAAGAACAAAGGCAACAAAGAATTTTCAGTCTTATCGTTTGAAAGAGCTTTAGAGCTTTTTGATTTAACAATTTCAGACAAAAAAAACAGCAAACGGCTCAAAGAAGTAACAAGAGCAAGAGAATTGTTTGTAGACTATCTGGCCTTTGACAACATATACCAATCCACTGATGATTTTTTAAAAAATTACTTTTACCCATTCAATTATGCCGCGAATCTTCTCAGATAAAACCATGCAAAAACAAATAGATAAGCTTATTATTCCGTCAGGGTTAATAAGAAGAGCCAAAACTTATTCGTTAGTATTTGACGAAGATGAACTCTACATTATAAATACTGGACCGGCTGGACGAGAAGTAATAACAAAAAATATAATTGAAGATGCGGTCGTTTCTTTTGTCCTTGATCGCATTGCAAAAAAAGTTGCAGAAGGCGAAGAAAAACTAAAAACTTTAGGGGTCAAACAATTGGCAAATGAAAAAGGAAATGCTTTCATTGAAAAGAATGCAATCATAAAGACAGAGGTTAAAGTAAATTTTTTCAACACATTAATATTAAAAATTAATACTATAAAAGGGAATTTCTCTTTTAATTGTAATGCTCACAAAAAAGAAGACATAGAAACTTTCGTTAAATGCTTAAGGGAATGAAGAGAGGGCGTAATGCCCAAGAAAGGGTTTGCAATAATATATATATATGTGCCACTATTGCAAGGATCATAGATAAAGCAATTTCCGAAATTAACAGAGGGAAGCTTGCGGTATAGCCAAATAAAAAGAAATATTGAAATACTCAAAAAGTGGCTGCATTCGAACTTTTTGAATTTTACCCACAAACCAAAAATGGCTCAAGGGGGATAAAATCAATTTCTTTTATTTTTTTGTATAAATCTTTTGTTATAACTGTAATTTTTTTATTTTTAAATGCTGGATAGCTCAATAAAAAATCAAAGTCTTTAGAATCTATCCTATTTTGATATTTAACTTCAAAAAAATCCTCTTTATTCTTTGAGATTCTCACGAAATCTATCTCTTTATCTGCGTATTCCGCTCAATCCTGCATGCGATTCCGATGATTCCTGCACACGATGTGCCTATACATCCCAAGCTTCTGTATCGCAACTTGAAATTTCCCGCAAAATCAGAAGATATTCCTATAACATGAACATGGCTGGAAACTCAACGGCAATTGCTCCAACGGGGTTAAGAGTATCTCCGATTTTTGTTAGCTCTAATAAGCCAGCAACTCTTCTTGATCACAAAAAAAGGATTGCCATTGTTATAGAATATATGCCCAATATAATTAATGCGTGCCACCGCATACTAAGAACTGCGCGACTTCCCTTTGAAGTAAAAGAAGATATTCTACAAGGAGTTTTGGAAAGTTTTACCGCTTTTATAGTAAAAACACCTTCTGAAAGGCTGGCAAACATTAAATTTCTGCTTCCTTATTCTCGTAGACTTGCAACTATGAGGGTCCTTGAATTACTAAGAAACCATTCAAGCCACCGCAAACATTTCCCCTCTGTTTCTATAGAGAGAACGCCGGAATCAACTCAATCTTACCCTCCAGACTTTGAAGCGTCCCCAGATGCGCCAAAACAACTAGAAATATTTAAACAGACTATTGAGGCTCTTGATGAAGAAGAAGGGAATATATATATAATGTACTTTTTAGATGGATTATTGCAAAGCGAAATCGCAAACCAAATCGGGTACACACCAGCCAACATATCTCAAAAAATAGCAAGAATTTTAAGAAAAATAATCTCAGCACAAAGAAAGCATGGTTATCTATAGGGCTTAAAACCTTGTCGGATTATTGCAGGACTATTTCCCCTTAATTCAAAAGAATATGCTAAAATATACCAAATGATAGAAGTTAAAGAAAGCATTGTTATAAAAACTACCCCTGAGAAAATTTGGAATTTTTTAATATCTTTGCATCAAAAAGACACATATAAAAAATGGCATCAAAAAGATCATATAATATTAAAAATTCTAAAAGGTAATGGGGTCGATATTGGTTCGATCTTTTATGCAGAAGAATACATTGGGAAACGCATTTTAAGACTCAAATATAAACTTGTTAAGGCAGAATATCCCTTTTATCTAGAATATAAGCCTATTTTCCCATCATCAATCTTCGCAAATGGAATGGGATCTTTCAAAATGGAGCCCATTGATAACTTACATACAAAATTTATCGCTTATATCAAAGTTGGCTTAAAACCAAAAATTTTTGATTGGCTTTGGTGTAAAATAATCACAGTTTTTTTTAAGGAAGAAGATTTGGTCAAACATGTCAAAGAAGAAGGAGAAAGCATTCGCAAGATTTTAGAGAATCAAGAGTAAATTTTTATAAAGTGGCTTGAAGATATATGAGTTTAATAGGAAAAGCGACAATTCATCCATTATTTTTTTATAGCGGTAAAATATTAGGATATATTCTATGGATTATTTACTTACTTTCTCTTTTTAATAATAATCCGCCGTTTAATTTTTTTAAGATCATATCCTACGCACTGTCATTAATAGGCTTAGTCCTTGTTTTTATAAGTATGATAAATTTAGGTCGTTCAACAAGGTTAGGCCTCCCAACTGAAAATATAAAATTTAAATCCAATGGCTTATATCAATTAAGCAGAAACCCCATGTATCTTGGCTTTAATCTTTTCACCATATCAGCCATTATTTTTATATGGAATTTTTTTATTGCTCTGATTGGGATTTATAGCATAATAATATATCACTTTATAATTATCGGAGAAGAAAAATTTTTAGAGCAAGCGTTTGGCAGTAAATATATTGAATACAAAAAAAGAGTAAGGAGATATATTTAATTTAAAATGCTAATTATGTTTTATCCTTCAAACAAATTACATTATTTGCCCCAAAAAGAATGCCCTATGCAAGGGCAGGCAAGACATGATAAAGGCAGGGAATAAACATATGACGACTTACATCTCAATCCTCCGCGGAATAAATGTCGGCGGGCAAAAAAAGATAAAAATGGAGGCCTTAGAAACCCTTTACGAATCCCTTGGTTTTAAAAATATTATAGTTTATATCCAAAGCGGCAACGTAATTTTTGAATCAGAAGAGACAGACATAAAAAAACTTACTGTAAAAATCGAGCAAAATGGCGGCAAAGTGCTTATGCCAAAATCAGCCATCCCTCAAGTCGGCTGGTTCACAATGAACCATTATTACAACAACAGGTTAATGCTCTAAAAAGGTCATCCCCCACATAAAAATGAGCCCCAGCACAAAAAGGAGAAAGGCAAAATTGGCCTTGAAGTTGTTTTTCTCTTTATGCAACTCTGGGATCAGGTCTGAAGCTGAAATATAAATAAATCCTCCGGCAGTTATCGGCAAAAGCATTGGGGCTAGGCTAGATATTGTCGTTGACAGATAATATCCGACTACCCCACCCAAGACCGCAGTCAAGGCAGAAAGCAAATTGAAGAACAAGGCTTTGTACTTAGAGAAACCTCCGTACACTAAAACCCCGAAATCCCCTATTTCCTGGGGAATTTCATGGGAAGCAACCGCCATACTAGTGGCAATACCCAATGGGATACTAGCAATAAAACTTGCCGCAATCACCAGTCCGTCAATAAAATTATGCAGACCATCACCATAAAGGTTGAGATAAGTAAAGGCATGGACGTCACATTTTCCTTCGTGGCAGTGGCGCCAGTGAAAAAGACGTTCCAGCAAAAAGAAAAGAGTAAAACCAATTAAGGCGTATATAAAAGTTTCGCCCGGCTTGAGTTGTTCCAAGGATTCCGGCAACAGGTGTAAAAAAGCTCCTCCGGCAAGTGCTCCAGCCGAAAAACCAACCAGTAAAAGCAGCATCCTTTGCAAAAGATCTTCTTTAATTGCCAGAGTGAACACCCCTACCAGTGAAAGAAAGCTGATGATCAGTGTGCTGGATATGATCCAAATCAATATCATGCTACTATTCTAGCATATCTAGAATTCATAATGAACTCCAGCGGTAGTGTTGTTCCTACCCCTTTGACTAAATATACAAATTTGTGTAATATACATAATTGTAGTATGACTTTATTAAAAGATTTTAAAGTTCGAACCTTGGTAGAAATAAGCAGCGCGCTTTCTTCTTCGCTTAATCTGGAAAAAACCCTTGAATCCATCCTTAAGGTACTATCTGATTCTCTTGAAATGCAAAGAGGGACAATTACACTGGTAGACCCCAAAACAAATGAATTACGAATTGAGATTGCTTTTGGGCTTACAAAAGAGGAAAAAGAAAGAGGAAGATACAAAATAGGAGAAGGGGTTACGGGAAAAGTGGTTGAAACAGGCGAAGCTATGGTAATACAAGACATAGAAGCTGAGCCTTTGTTTTTAAATAGGACACAGGCAAGAAAAAAACTTGAATCCAGGAAATTTGCTTTTTTATGCGTTCCTATAAAAGTAAGCAATAAGATAATAGGAGCTCTTTCCGTTGATCATCTTTTTAAAGGTGATATTTCTTACGAAGAAGACATAAAACTTTTAACGATCATCGCATCAATGGTTGGACAGGCCGTTAAAGTCCGTGAACTGGCAGAAAAAGACAAACAAGCTGTCATATCTGAAAACATTAAGCTGAAAAGAGAACTCAAAGGAAAATATAAATTTACAAATATTGTCTACTCTTCACAAGCAATGGAATCGGTCCTTGAAAGCGGGATGCAGGTCGCGCAAAGCAACGCAACAGTCATTATTCATGGGGAATCTGGCACAGGAAAAGAACTAATAGCTTCGGCCATTCATTATAACAGCACAAGAGCAAACAAGCCTTTTATAAAGGTAGCATGTGCCGCCCTTCCCGAAAACCTGTTAGAATCAGAGCTCTTTGGATATGAAAGAGGAGCTTTCACAGGTGCTGCTGAAAGAAAGATAGGACGTTTTGAAATGGCAGATCTGGGAACAATTTTTCTCGACGAAATAGGAGATTTGACCCCTTTGACACAGGTAAAGCTTTTGAGAATCCTGCAGGAGAGAGAGTTTGAAAGGCTTGGCGGGACACAAACCATAAAGATAGATGTAAGAATAATCTGCGCAACACACAGAAATCTTGAAAAAATGGTTAAAGACGGAAAGTTTAGGGAAGACCTGTTTTACAGGATAAATGTTTTTCCTATTTACATTCCGCCTCTTAGGGAAAGAAAAGAAGACATTCCTCCCCTTGCTGATTATTTTATTTCAAAATATGCCAAAGAAAATAAAAAAAACATAAAAGCAATAAGCAGATCAGCGCTTGATATCCTTATAGCTCATAACTGGCCGGGGAATGTCAGGGAGTTTGAAAATATAATAGAAAGAGCTGTTGTTTTATGCCAGAAAGGAACAATTACCCCCTCTGAATTGCCATCCAATCTTATCTTAAGAAAAGATGTTGACCTTGAAGTGTCGCAAGCATCCCTTCCTGAAATAGTTGAATCGATTGAAAAAAGGAGCATCGAAGATGCTCTTAAAAAGCTCAAAACACAAAGAAAAACCGCAAAAGCACTCGGCATAACAGAAAGAATGTTAGGCTATAAAATCAACAAGTATAAAATAGACATCTAAGCTGAACAATTCGAGTCCTGAGCTTGCCCCGAGGCAATCGGGGGCTTGTCGAAGGATTGGAGATTAGTTTTTTCTTAACCAGTCTCCAATCTCTACTTTCTAATATCCAATTTCTAGATCGCCTTATCCCCTCTCTCCCCCGTCCTTACTCTTATAATATTCTCAACAGGAGAAACAAATATTTTCCCATCCCCAGGCTGTCCTGTTCTTGCAGATTTTTCAATGGCACTGATGGCTCTCTCGCAATCAAAGTCGTCAACTATTACCTCCACCTTTAACTTCGGCAGAAATTCAACCCGATATTCTCCCGCCCGCCATTCAAGCACTATTCCCTTTTGCGTCCCCCGCCCTTTTACCTCTGTAACAGTCATCCCCACAAACCCTTCAGCTTCAAGCGCAATTCTTACTTCTTCTAATTTTTCCGATCTTATAATTGCCTCTATTTTTTTAAAACTCATTTTAATTCCCTCCTAAATTTTTAGCTGAACGCTGTTTCGCCGTGTTGCGCAATATCAAGCCCGATATTCTCTTCCGCCTCTTTTGCTCTAAGAGAAAATATCGCATCAATAACTTTGGCAAGGATAAAACTTACAATAAAAGCAAAGAGAGCAACTACGGCTACTGTAAAAGCTTGAATCCCAAACAATCCAGGATTTCCAAAAAACAACCCGTCAGCACCTGCTGAATTTATAGCTTTTTCTGCAAATAACCCCGTTGCCAAAGCTCCAAAAATTCCACCCATTCCGTGGCAGGCAAAAACATCTAGTGAATCATCCAACCCGCTTTTTGTACGAATAAGTATTGCGTAGTAGGAAATTACAGCCGCAACAGCCCCAATCACTATTGCAGACAGCGGACTTACAAATCCTGAAGCAGGAGTAATTGCAACAAGCCCTACAACAGCCCCAGTTGCCAAACCCAAGACGCTTGGTCTTTTGTGAATCCAGCTTACAACCATCCAAGCAAGAGCCGCAGAAGCTGCCGCAGTATTTGTTACAACAAAAGCTGAAACCGCAAGCCCGTTTGCCGCCAATGCTGATCCACCGTTAAAGCCAAACCATCCAAACCATAAAAGAAAAGCACCTAAAACTGTAAGAGGAATATTTGAAGGCTCCATTGGAGTTTTGCCATATCCTTTGCGTTTTCCAATAACCATCGCCATAGAAAGAGCAGAAATCCCTGCTGTTATGTGAACAACAGTTCCACCTGCAAAATCAAGTGCCCCCATATTTCTAAGCCAACCGCCAATTCCCCATACCCAGTGAGCAACAGGGGCATAAACAAATGTTGACCATAATAATATGTATAATAAGAAGCTTCCAAAACTTATTCTTTCAACAAAGGCTCCGGTGATAAGCGCAGGAGTTATTACGGCAAAAGCAAGTTGGAAAACCATAAAAGCAAGATGTGGAATTGTGGCAGCATATCCGGCATTAGCCTCTTGTCCCACCCCATTTAACCCAAGCCAGTTTAAGCCACCAATAAGGCCAGCATGATCAGTTCCAAATGATAATGAATATCCATAAAGAACCCATTGGACAGATATTAACGCAAGAATTGAAACAGAAAGCATAAGAGTTGAAAGTATATTTTTACGCCTCACCATTCCCGCGTAAAAAAATCCCAGCGCCGGTGTCATCATAATAACAAGCGCGGTAGAAATTAAAACCCAAGCAGTATCTCCAGCATTTATCATCTTATTTTCCCCCTTTTATATATTTATATCCAACTGCGTAGTAAATGTTGGTTTTGCGCCATTGTTGTAAGTGCCATATCCAAATATCACGGAAGTATTTCCTGAAAACATCCAAGAAACTCCGTAGAATGTTGCGCCCAAGGCTGATTTTGTGCCTGCATAATCAACACATGCCCACAATTTATCATTTATAACTTTGTCCCAAGTTAAAATTAAACCAGCGTTTTCATTAACACCCAAAACTTTATCATTTCCTGAAAAATATCCTGCGGTAAGCCTTCCTACAACTGGCAATGTTTTTGCGACAACTCCATACAAAACATTTTGATCCGTAACTCCTGTTTGAGTACCAAAACCATAGCCTCCAACCGCAAAAGAAGGAATTACTTCTTTTTCCGCTATTCCATATTTAGCATTAAAAGCAAAAGGGCTTTGCTGGGGAAGAAACACGTCAATTCCGATCTCAAGACCCGAAACCAATCCATAAGTTAATCCCAAATCCGTAGGAAATGCGTACCCCCCATCAATTGGCCCCTCCTGTGTAAAATAGTTATCTATGCCAAAATGCAGAACTCCTACCCCCTGGATATCCGTTGAAGGGTTCCATATCTGCGTGGACGGCGTCGCAAAAGATGCCCCAATCAGCAAACAAACAAGAACCATGGAAACAAATAATTTACAAAACATATTTTCTATCCTCTCCTTTATTTTTTTAACTATCCACCCGTTAAGCAGCAATTTTCCTGCCAATATAAAAAGAGGGGATTAAATACGTTTTTGTAGAACAATAAACAAGTCAAGCTACTTTTTTGTAGATTTTTTATAGCAAAAAGCAAGGCAACAGCATTTCCGTTTGAGAGCTTTGATTACAGAAAATTGAGACAGAAAAACCTTAGGAGTTTGTCAAGAAGCCCACATCTAAAACCACCTGTCTTGAAAAATCTACGGGGACAAAAAAACAGGCAGAGGGAGCAGCCTTAGTCAGATAAATATTCAAAGGATTATCTCTTTGTTGTAATATAAATCCATAGCTTGTATCTCCAGTCAATTTTTTGGCATAAAATCGTCCTTGCGGACTTGTTTTTATCATATTATTAATTTCCATAAATAATATCCATCCTATTTTAAAAAATTAGAAGACAAAACATCTCTTTTTTTTAAATTCTAAGAACACTAGGAATTTCATAACTTCCAAAAACCATCGCTTCTCTAGGAAGTTCATTAAGAGTAAGCAGATGCTCGCTCCATACGCTATCAGTTAAAGGACCTATGCTGCTAGGAACAAGTTGCCGGCTCCAACCCTCTGCAAAAGCCATTTCCGGAGCAGTAATTTTCATTTGAACTCCATTACCATTTTCTAAAGTAACTTCCGTATCTGCCATAACGGTAGCCCATGTATACCAGTTCTTTTTTCCAAGATTATTCCACTCAAAAGAAGTGGCAATAACATTAGGATCTTCATCTAATTCACAAAAGGCTTGCAGATGAGCTTTTTTTTCACTGTTATAATCAATAAAATTTTTCTTGCCTAAAGACACATCAGCAATATAGCTCAAAGACTCTTCAATCCCATCATAAGGAAGCACAAAAGATAATGAATAATCAGAAAATCCATCCTCTAATTTTGTTATAATATTTTCAGCTTTTATCATTTTTATCCAAAATTCAATAGACGCCTTCTCTATGTAAACATGTTGAGCTCTTTCATTAAAGAAACTGGATATAGGCCCCAAAAACGGTTTTTTTGCCATTAAAGAATTTATTGAAGCAGCATGAGTAAGACCAACAGCAGCCGCGTTATAACTTCTCAAGCTGGAAAGAGGTAAGCCCGCTACCATACAATCTCGGGCAATTCTATCAGACATTAAAATTTCCAGAGAAGCGCCAACCATTACATCTGAATAAGCTTGCCTCAAAGCCCCTTCATTTTTGAATCTTTCCAAAAGCCCTGGAACCCTTTCTGTAAAAAAGTTAACAGGTGTTTTAGCGTATCCATAAATAGTTGGATGCATTCTTATTCTCCTTAAAACAGCCTCTTCATCAAAACTTTCTTCCAGTGTCAGAGTAGATTTCATATCATCAATTACCTTTGCCCAAAGAGTAAACCGTCTACCCATCCCTTCAAACGCGATACCGTATCTATTTATTTTCGGAAGATTATTTTTTTGTGCCATTGATAAAACCAACTCTCTTGTAACTGCCTTGCCATTCTTAACCAAATCAACGATTGTCGGAAGATCAGGCTCGCCGGTAAGCGCGTAATAAAAGTTATAAATTTTTTCCCAATTGTTAAAAAGCTGAGAATTCTTTCTTAAAATCGCAACCAGCTCTTCCATTACTTCAAAATCAAAAAGGTAATTGCTAATTGATTGAGCATAAGAAGAATCCAGGCTAATATCAGCCGCCCCCATTGACAGCAGTGTCATTGCTTGAAAGTATTTTTGCAATATTTCGGTCTTTTCATAATGTCCTACCGGTTTCGCGGACGCATCTTCTCTAATTCTGCCGGCTCTTGCAACCGCAGCTTTCGTAACACCTTTATCAGAACCTATCAAGTTCAAAACAGCTCCTAAAAATTCTTTGGTCCCGTCTTTTTGCGCCAAATCATACATATGTTCAATTGTATCTTCTAAAAGCGGACTTAAAGTATTTTCTTCTCTAATCATAACAATTTTTTTATGCCTTAATGTAATAGCAGTCATCATATGTGAAACAGGAAGAAATAACGATTCCCCCGCATCCAAACGATCTTTTACAAAAGTTTGAGGCCCGCATGCGCTATCTGCAAAAAAACCTCCGTCAGAAGAAGCTTTAACCACAGGACGCCTAAACACCTGGCTCACCACTTTATATCCGCCAATCGCATTTGTCATATTTCTTCTATCCCCTTAGTTTATATTAATCTTTAGAAACCTCTTTTTTATTATCCGAAAAACAAAAAGCAAATTTCACATGAATAAAATTTTTAGTACTGATATAATTCCATATGTGAAAAAGATTCTGCCGATAATAATATTTTTTATAGTTTTTACCTGCGCTTTGGCGTCGGCTGAAGAAAAAATACCAGTCAAAATAAAAGCGGATAAATTAAAATACATAGAAAATTCCAGCTTAGTTGAAGCATCGGGCTCTGTTGAAGTAAAATTCAAAGAAATAACAATTTTCGCGGATCAATTGGTTCTGGACTCAAAAACAAACATAGTAACCGCGGAAGGCAATGTCAGAATAAAAGGGTTAGATTATACTGCCGTAGCTTCCGATGTAACTTACGGAATAAAAAATGAAACATCTTCATATAATGATTTTAAAACAATCCTTTACCCTCAAAATATCAAAGGGGGACTTTTTCTTTCCGCAAAACATATAGATGATGAAAAGACTAAAATATTAGGCAATGAGGGGGAAGTTACAACCTGCGATTATGAACATCCGCACTATTTTACGACATCAAAAAAAGTTGAATATTATCCGGATGATAAAATTATAGGTTACAACGTTACTTTTTATGTGCTTGATGTTCCCATTTTTTGGAGCCCCTACATTATTTACGACCTTAAACGCAAAGGGAAAAGAAATTGGTCAATCGGACATAACGAGGTGGAGGGAGATTTTATAAAAACTTCATGGGATTATCCTTATGGTCAAATATTTTTAGACGAAATGACAAAAAAAAGTTTTGGCCAAGGCCTTACCTATTATTACAAAAATGCGAATTATTCCGGAGATGCCTATCTTTATCACATAGATGAGGCAGACACCCATCTTTCCGATTACGTGTTCAAATTAAACCACTCCATAGGATTAACCCCTCAAACAAAACTTGGGCTAAATCATATATCAAACGCCATCTACCAGGTTCCTCAGGGGAGGCTTAATCAGTCCACGTATAAATTGACCTTTGACCATACAAGCGACAGGAGTCTGAATTCTTCTTTGGATGTATACGACAATCGCCAGGGAAATCAGGAACAGGTCAATTTTCAGACAAGATATTCAAAAAATACGCAAAATACTGCCTATAACTTCAATTTAAACCAGAACAAAACAGATCCAAGAACAATTAGAATCTCCGAAAGACTATCTCACACTCAAAATATTTTTTCAGATAAGACAAAATTAAATTTTAATGCCGATTACCAGTGTTATATCCAAAATGCCGGTGAATACGGCAATGAATTATTAACTCCAAACTTTGAAATATCTCATTTTGAAGATTTCTACAATGTAAAATATACGGAAAACTGGCGTATGGATATTGACCGCGAGTTATATGCTAACGATAGCAGTGACACTTATATTGAATCACAGCCGGAAATTACAATCAACTTCAATCCTGTCGACCTGAACCTTTTCAACCTCTCTTCTTCCTTGGGTTACGGGTGGTTTCATGAGGTAGCCTATGTACCAAGCATAGCCAGAAACAGGGACTACTCAACCTCAAGATACAAGACATCGCTTAATGCTGTCAAAACAATTCCCGCAGGACCTGGGACAACAATCAATCTCAACGCGGGCTTAGACCAGTTTCTATACGAACCCGGAGACGCATTAAATTCTTTCAGGGAAGGGTATGCGCTTGTCTCGCAAGGATATAATTTCTTTAGAAACAACCTGAATTACAATAGAGGAATATCAGACGGCAATTCGCCTTTCTTTTTTGACAAAATATCCACAAGATATAATAATATAAAAGACTTGATGGTTTTCTATTATTCAAATAACTTCGAGTGGCGAAATGAATGCGGTTTTAACTATGAAACAAGAAAATATTTCAATTACGACACAAACTTAATGTTAAATCCTATTGACGCGGCAAGCTTAAATTTTAGGTCAGGCTTTGATATTGAAAATCAAAAATATATTGATTTGATATCTACCGCAAAGTTATCGCCTTTACAAAAATTAACAATAGAATTGTCTACTGTTAACGATCTCAACCTTGGAGGTTTAAAACAAGGCAATTGTCTGATAAACTTGGAAACAGCAAGTGAAAAAGACTGGAAAAACCATTGGAATTTCAAGCTTGGGTATGTTTATGATACAACTATAAAAGATTTTAAGCCGGTTGATTTAATGGTAATAAAAGATTTACACTGTTGGGAAGTTAAATATACATATTCAGATTATAAAAAAGAATTCAGTTTTATTTTTACCCTTAAAGCTTTTCCTTACGAACCTTTTGGCTATTCCGGAGGGCGCGGATTTTATTTTGACAGTTTTGAAAAAGCTCTGCAAAAAGAGGTTATAAATGAATCTCCAACCCGTTACTAGAATTTGGCTGTTGCTTTTTGCGTTAACAATCCTGTTGACATCAGGCTGTTCACGCACAGTTACACAAATGCCGACGCGCAGCAATGAACTCAAAATGGAAATTGAATTAAACGGAACAGCAGATGTTCAAAATAATCGTTATTTTGTTATTTTTTCAACAACGGAATCCTATCAAATTCCCCTGCCTCCCCCAAACAGCCTAGATGAATTTTTGGAGCCGGGAGATGACCCTCAGCCGGGAACTACTACAAAAGAGGGATACTATGCCAAATATTATTCAACATGGTCAGGATATGTAGTAATTGATAACTTTGGCTATACTTTTGTAAAAGGTCCATTTCTCTTAAATACGCAGGCATCAAGAGAAACTATTGCAAATTTAGGAGATCTTTCAAACAAACTGAGTTTCATCATAAATTTGGAAACAATATTCGGTTCAAATATTCCCAATAATGTATATTTTGACATAGTAACAGTCAGTTACCCGCCTAATTTAAAGAAAGTTCCGCAGGATATAATATCCCCCCCAACTTACAAATTTGAAACAATAAGCGGCACTATCCTTCCTAAAAGTGATGTAGATGACCCAAGCTCCAATATAACTCCTTCTTTGAACATAATAAATTGGACGGTTACTTTAGAATGAACTTTATATATGTTATTTTTTCAGGAGTATTGCTTTCAGCCGCTTTCCCAAAAGTAAATTTTTTCTTCGTGGCATGGGTAGCTCTTGTCCCATTTTTTATAGCTGTAGAAAAAAGTAAAAACGCAAAATCTGCCGCGCTTTTAGGCTTTTTATTCGGATTATCTCTTTTTAGCATAAATTTATTTTGGGTAAATACTCTTTTTCTTTATGTAGGATTTTGGGCAATATTGGGATGGGCATGCTTAATAGCTTTTCAATCAATTTATCTCTTTATTTATGCTTATATCATAAAACGCTTCGGTATAACCCTTTCTATCTGGACCGCAGTTCTTTGGGTTTTAATAGAAGCAATTAGAGGGATGGGAGATTTTGGTATTCCGGGAGGGGTTGTAGGTTATTCACAAGTTCTTTTTCTTCCTCTTATACAAATTGCTTCTTTTTCAACGGTATATGGGGTTTCATTTTTAATTATTATATTTAACATCGGCCTTGCAAAAATATTTGTTAGAAAAGAAAAGATTTCCTCCTACACTATTTTCGGGCTCAGCTTAATTTTGATGTTTATTTCAATTGTTTTTGGTTTTTTTGAATTAGATAAAGAGACTAAATATGAAAACCATATAAAAGTTTCAATAATCCAAGGAAATATTCCACAAGAAAAAAAACTGGATCCGCGATTTAATAATGAAAATTTTTTGATTCATAAAGAATTAACTCTAAAAGCGGCAAACAATTCTCCCCAAATTATTATATGGCCTGAAACATCAATTTTTACATATCTGCTTTATGACAAAAAATATCTTACAGAAGTAGAAGAACTGGCAAAAAAGACAAAGGCCTTCTTATTTATAGGAACTCCTCATTATGACAGGCATTATAATGTTTATAATTCAATTGCTGTTTTTTCCCAAAGCGGAGAAGTAATAGGCCGTTACGACAAACAACACCTTGTCCCTTTTGGTGAATATCTTCCTTTTAAGCCTGTTTTATATCCAATTTTAAAAAATACCGGATATTACAACAAAGATTTTACTCCCGGGACAAAAATAAATCCCATAGAAATTATGGGCATAAAAATCGGAACTGCCATATGTTTTGAATCAACTTTTCCGTTTCTTATAAAAAAACAAACAAAAATGGGGGCCGACTTTTTTATTGTCATAACAAATGACGCGTGGTTCAAATTTTCTTCGGCTCCTTACGAACACTTTGACTATGCAATATTCAGGGCAATTGAAAATAGGAAGTTTCTCATCCAGGCTGCAAACACAGGAATTTCAGGTTTAATAGATCCGTATGGAAGGATTTTAAATAAACTTGACCTTAATAAACAAGGATATTTAACAGTAGAAATACCTGTTTTAAGCCAATAAATGTGGATTTTGTAATACGCCGAATATTTTTGGTCAATGGAACTATTGCGACGAAATAATATAAACTTTTTAAAAAGGAAATAAATATAATGGCTGCTGAGCACACAACATCCATAATCCACCACTCATCCAGACCTCGGAAAGAAAATCACGATTACGATGCTATAATAGTTGGCGCTGGAATTGGCGGCTTGACTTGCGCGGCTTTCTTAGCGCAAGCTGGATTAAAAACCCTTGTAGTTGAACAGCATTTTAAGGCGGGAGGGAATGTTACTTCTTATAAAAGAGAAGGCTTCACATTTGACGTTCCAAACATAATTGGAGGATTGAGAGAAGGTGCACCAGTAAGAAACATCCTTTCACATTTAGGGGTTGAGCAGGATTTTATAGAAGTTGAAAGACCTTTTATTTTCCAGTTTCCTGGGTATCGAGTTAGCGTTTTTTCGGATATTGAAAAATACAAAGAGGAGCTTATCCGCAATTTCCCCAAAGAAAAGCAGGGTATAATCCAATACCTTAAGACAATGAATGAAATATGGAAAGACATGCTATCTTCTCCACATACTTTAAAATGGTATCATTATCCGCTTTTTCCTCTTTTGCATCCTAGAGTTTTAAAATACAAGGACTTAACTTTTGAAAGATTTATAGATAGATTCTTTAAAGATGAAAAACTGAAAGAGATAGTAGCCTCAGGTTGGGGATTTTTGGGGCTCCCTTCGTCCAGAATATCATTATTAAATATGCTAGGAATGTATATGAGCTATCATACGGGAGGAGCATGGTATCCTAATGGCGGATATCAAACTTTTGCTAATTCCGTAGCTACCGCATTCAAGAAATTTGGTGGAGAACTTAAATTAAATACAAGAGTTAGCAAAATAGTTGTTGGAAATGGGCAAGCAAGAGGAATAGAACTGGAAGATGGCACAAGAATATCCGCAAGAGAAGTAATCTCAAATGCCGATTCACAAAAAACATTTTTGAACCTGATAGGACAGGAACACCTACCCCCAAATTATTACAGAAAAATTCAAGGGCTTAGAATGAGTGATTCCGGAATTGCAGTACACTTGGGCATAAAAATGGATATTTCCGGAATTGATTTAAACTGTGGCTACATTATGGATTTTCCAAGATTTGGAGAAGTTAATTCTAGATTTGAAGCGGCAAGGCGTGGAGAAATGGTTTTCGAAACCGGCAATATAGGAATGGGGATAAGCGTACCAAGCTTAAGGCATGCACCATCAGATTCAGGAAAAGACAAACATGTTGTAGAATTAGTTGCCTATCCAGTACCTTGGAACTTTAAAAAAAATGGAAGGAGCAGTGAAGCATATGAGTCACTGAAAGAGAAAGTTTCCAATGCGCTAATTGCGGAAGCAGAAAGAACAATTCCTGGATTATCGGCAAGCATTTTAATTAAAGAGGTGGCAACTCCTTTAACTTATGAAAGATACACAGGCGCAACCAATGGCGCATGGTATGATGCGGAATGCACTCCCGACCAAGGCGGAAGTCACAGATTAGCAGCAAAAACCCCGATTAAAGGTCTTTGGCTAACTGGAGCCAAGACATCACTTGGCGCAGGAATGTTTGCTTCAATAAATACAGGACTTTTTACTGCTGATAGCATCTTAAAGGGAGCTTTAACTGGCGGCAAGTTCTTATTATAAACAATTATACTTTTTAAATACCAAAACAGCATTATGTCCTCCAAACCCAAGAGAATTTGAAATCGCAACGTCGATTTTCATTTTCCTTGCCTTGTTTGGGACATAATCAAGATCGCAGACCGAATCCGGATTTTCCTGATTTATAGTCGGCGGAGCAATATCATTGATAATTGATAAAATAGTAGAAAGAGCTTCAATTGCTCCAGCAGCCCCCAAAAGATGTCCAGTCATGGATTTATTGGAACTTACTGCCACTTTCCTCGCGTGTTCGCCAAATGCGGTCTTAATAGCCATGGATTCATACTCATCATTTAATTTTGTTGATGTCCCATGGGCATTTATATAATCTACATTTTCAGGCTTAAGCCCCGCGTCTTTTATAGCTAAAAGCATTGCGCGCACAGCCCCTTCTCCTCCTGGAGCCGGAGCCGTTATGTGATTTGCATCTCCACTCATACCGTAGCCTGCGATTTCCGCATAAATTTTTGCACCGCGAGCTTTGGCATGTTCCAATTCTTCAAGAACAAGAATGCCAGACCCTTCTCCCATAACAAAACCATCCCTTTTTCCGTCAAAAGGACGGGAAGCTTTTTTGGGAGTATCATTAAATCCTGTCGAAAGCGCGCGCGCTGCGGCAAAACTGCCAATACTTATGGGACAAATGGCAGCCTCTGACCCGCCGGCAATCATTATATCCGCATCTCCTCTTTCCAGTATTCTAAAAGAATCTCCAATGCAATGAGTTCCTGTGGCACAAGCTGTAACAACACAACTATTAGGTCCTTTTGCCCCTAAATGGATCGAAACAAGCCCGGCAGCCATGTTGGTTATCATGTAAGGAACAGTAAAAGGAGAAAGCCTTGACGGGCCTTTTTCCTTTAAAATTATCACTTGCTCTTCTAGAAAATCTACCCCTCCAATTCCCGAACCTATAAGGACCCCCACTCTGTCGGCATTTGTTTCATCTATATTTAAAGATGAATCAGAAACTGCCATTTTTGAAGCAGCTATCGCAAACTGGATAAATCTTACGACTTTTTTGGATTCTTTGTTATCCATATACAAATGAGGATCAAAGTTTTTCACTTGACCGGCTATATGGCAAGCAAAAGCAGAAGGATCAAATCTGTCTATTTTTACAATGCCGCTTTGACCGACTATAAGATTATCCCAATGTTCTTTAACGTTTAATCCAATAGGTGTAACAGCTCCTAATCCTGTTACAACAACTCTTCTTTTCATTAAGGAACCTCCTCAACTTCAGCAATAATTTCTTCCATAATTTTTTTAGCGGGCTTAATAGTGCGATCTTTTAACTGCCACACTTTTTCACCTGAAAAAACTATTCCATTTTCAATATCCCCTTTTTGAGAACGGATCAATGCCTGGACAATGCAATATTTCAATGAGCAATGTTTAAGACAAAAATCACATCCAACTGGCTTAGGCGCGGTCCCTTTTATAATTTGATCAACAAACTTTGTACGCAACGCGCGACCCGGCATACCGACAGGCGAATCAATAAGAACAACATCATCTTCGGACGCAGTTTGATATCTTTTTTTATATGGCAAAGAGGCATTGCATTCTTCCGCCAGAACAAAGCGTGTTGCAAGCTGAACTCCTTTTGCCCCAATTTTCAGAGCTTTTGCGATTAAAGCGCCGTTAATCAATCCTCCAGCAGCAATAACAGGAATTTTTACGGCTTCAACAATTTCAGGAAGAATATCAAAAAGAGGCCGGTCTGTCCCAAGATGCCCGCCCGCCTCCTTGCCCTCAACAACAATGGCAGCAGCGCCGCACTTTTCAGCTGTTTTGGCAAGTCGAACAGTGGAAACTATTGAAACGATAGGAACACCGTGCTCTTTCCCTATTTTAAAAACGTCTTTTGAAAATCCTGCACCTGTAATTATAAGATCTATTTTTTCTTTTATCGCGGTACTTACAATTCCCAAAAACTCACGAGCAGCAAACATTATGTTTATTCCCACAATGCCGCCCATTGCTTTTTCTCTGGCAATTTTAATTTCATGAGCAAGCTCTTCAAAGCTCATGCCGGAAGCCCCTATAATCCCAATTCCACCTGTGGCCGCAACGGCGCCAGCAAGACTGCCGGTAGAAATTCTAACAGCCATTCCGCCTTGAATAACAGGTATTTTAGCGACTAAGTCGCTTATTCTAAGTTCTGGTAATTTCAAGTTAAACTTACTTCTGATGGGACATTATATAAGAAACAGTATCTCCCACACTTTTTATTTTCTCGGCATCTTCATCAGGAATTTCCGTACTAAAAGCCTCTTCTAGGGCCATGACCAATTCTACCGTATCCAAAGAATCCGCCCCTAAATCATCAACATAAGAAGATTCTTTTTTTACTTCACTTTCAGAAACACCCAACTGTTCAATAACTACCTTTTTTACCTTTTCCAACACTTCATTCTCGTTCATTTTTTCCCCTCCTTCTTTGTAATAAGTTTACAGTTTACTGTTTACAGTGTACAGTAGCAAGCCATTTCTTGTTTTTACTGTTCACTGTACGCTGTTCACTGCGCACTTTATTAGGTGTTCATCAACATACCGCCATTTACATTTATAACCTGGCCGGTAATGTAGTCCGAATCAGATCCTGCCAGAAAAACTACCGCCTTCGCGACATCTTCAGGCAGTCCCATTTTTTTCATGGGTACCTGGGCAAGCATTGCCTCCTTTACTTCAGGAGAAAGCTTATCAGTCATAGCGGTCGAAATAAATCCAGGAGCAACCGCATTGACACAAATTCCGCGGGAAGCTGTTTCTCTCGCCACTGTTTTGGTCATTCCTATTACCCCTGCCTTTGAAGCAGAATAATTAGTCTGACCAACATTTCCCATCTCTCCCACAATCGATGCAATATTTATTATTTTACCAGAACGTTGTTTCATCATCAAAGCAGAAACAATTTTTGTACAGTTAAAAACACCGGTAAGGTTTACGGAAATTACGGCATCCCAATCTTCTTTTTTCATTCTCAAAAGCAGGGTATCTTTCGTAATTCCGGCATTATTAACAAGTATATCAATTTTACCCATTTGCTGTACAGCCTGACTAACGCCGCTTTCAACATCGCAAAAATCAGAAACATTTGTCTTTAACGCCATTGTTTTAACTCCAAGTTTTTCTATTTCCATGGCTGTCTGCGATGCTAACTCAAGGTTAATATCTGAAACAATAACATCAGCCCCTTCTTTCGCAAGAGCTTCTGCAATTGCCTTGCCTATCCCCTGTGCAGCTCCAGTAATAAGAGCTGTTTTACCTTTTAATTTCATAACATCCTCCTCGCCCATGATTTTAAATCATACTATGGCATGATTCAACGGTAGAATCGATTTTTTTCACCAACCCGCATAATATATTGCCGGGACCGACTTCTATAAATTTTGAAACGCCAAGCGATATCATTTTTTTTACGGAATCTTCCCACAAGACTGAACCAACAACTTGATTATAAAGATTTTCTTTGATTTTCAAAGCCGAGGCAACAGGTTCCGCGTCTACATTCGCAACAACAGGAATTACAGCATCATTTATGTTTATCTTATCAAGTTCTACTTTTAACTTATCAGCAGCCGGTTTCATAAGCGAACAATGGAAAGGCGCCGATACGGCAAGAGAAATAACTCTTTTTGCGCCGGCCTCTCTGCACAATCGGGAGGCTTCTTTAACTCCTTCTTTTTCACCGGAGATTACAACCTGCCCCGGTGAATTAAAATTCGCCATTTCGACAATACCTTTATCTTTTGCCTTGTTACAACATTCCGCAATTTTTTCGCGGCTGAGGTTTAAAACCGCTGCCATGGCTCCTTCTCCCAAAGGAACTGCTTCCTGCATAAACTTACCGCGTAAATTAACAAGCTTCACCGCATCTAAAAAAGAAATGGCTCCTGCCGCAACCAATGCGGAATACTCACCAAGAGAGTGTCCTGCCATATAATCAGCCCGCACTCCTTTGGATTCCAAAACTTTAAAAGCAGCAAAACTTACCGATAAAATTGCCGGCTGGCTTATTTCTGTTCGCTTAAGGTCTTCTTCCGAACCTTCCAAACAAAGTTTCTTCAGATCAAACCCTAAAACCTGGCTTGCCTGATCAAGTAAACCTTCTGCAAAGCCCTTCCCCATTCCAATTGCCTGACTTCCTTGGCCCGGAAATATAAATGCCGTTTTCAACCTCTTAACTCCTTTATCTTCCTGGTCAATGCGGGAATAACTTCAAGGCAATCACCAAGAATACCATACGTCGCAATTTTAAAAATTGGAGCATCCGGATCTTTATTAATGGCAACAATTGTATCCGATCCCTGCATGCCTACTAAATGTTGTATCTTCCCGGAAATTCCGCATGCTATATAAAGTTTCGGAGCAACAGTCTTGCCTGTCTGGCCAACCTGGTGGTGAGCAGATATCCACCCTGCATCCACAGTGGCACGCGAAGCCCCTACAGCACCGGAAAGTACAGCTGCCAGCTCTTCAACCATCTTAAAATTTTTTGGATCGGAAATGCCGCGTCCTCCGGACACTATTATTTCAGCTTCCTGAAGGTTGACTTTAATGCTTTCGTCTTTAATAAGCCCTAAAATTTTAACCACAAGATCTTCCTTGTTTATCACAGGATCAAACTTTATAATATCAACCTTGGCGCCTGCTCCCTGGCATTTGATCCTTTTAAAAACTTTAGGTCTGACCGTAGCCATTTGAGGTCTGTGGTTTGGAGAAATAATAGTCGCCATGATATTTCCGCCAAATGCAGGACGCGTCTGGTTTAAAATTTTCTTCTTAGGATCAATCGATAATCCGGTACAATCAGCTGTAAGGCCCGCGTTAACTCTAATCGCGAGCCGCGCCGCTAAGTCTCTGCCTGTAGTTGTAGCTCCTATCAAAAAAATTTCCGGTTTGAATTTTTTTATCATTTCTGTAATTGTTCTTGTATAAGGAGCTGTCCTGTATTCTTTAAATTCGGCATGAGTTGATAAATAAACCTTGTCGGCTCCATATGAAAAAAGCTCATCAATTCCATTTTCTATCTTTTCATCTCCCAACAAAACAGCGGCAACTTCACACTTTAAGTCCTCAGACAGTTTTTTTGCTTCTGTTAAAAGTTCATATGATACGGGGTTAATCTCTCCCAAGTGATGTTCAATAAAAACCCAGATATTTTTATATGAGGACAAATCCGCGGTTCCACTTTTTGCTTCTTCTTTTATCAATTCAATCGCGTTAAATTTACAAGTCGAAACACATGCTCCACAAAGAGTGCAGGCAGTAAGGTCAATTACGGCTTTTTTTGTCTCCATTTTTATGGCACCAAAAGGGCAGGCCTTAACACAAAGCGTGCAACCGGCACATTTATCCTGTAGAATTTTTATTCCCATCAGATAGTTTTCCTTTCCTTAAGCCTTGAAATAAGCGAAGAAACCATCTCTTCTGTAGAACCGCAAAGCATCTCTCCTCCACCCTTGGGAGGAGGGGTGAAAATTTTTACAACGCGTGTTGGCGACCCATTATGTCCGGTTTTTAAAGGATCCGCGTCAACATCCGCGGCTGAAAAAGTTTTTATCTCTGTTTTTTTTGCTTTCATCATACCCTTTAATGAAGAAACCCTGGGCTCATTGATTTGTTTAACAACTGTAAGCATACATGGAAGGGGAACTTCTACAACTTCGTTGGCTTCTTCAAGAAGGCGTTCAACTTTTATCTTATCTCCTTGCAATTCAACTTTTACGGCAAAAGTAATTTGAGGAATGTTTAGCCATTCAGCTATACCGGGACCGACTTGAGCGGTATCACCATCAATTGCCTGTTTTCCACAAAAAATTATATCAAATCTGCCAATTTTTTTAATTGTTTGAGCCAATGTATATGAGGTGGCCCATGTATCTGATCCTGCAAAAGCTTTATCTGAAACAAGGGCTACATCATCTGCACCCATCGCAATTGCCTGTTTTAATGCTTCTTTAGCCTGTGGAGGCCCCATTGTGATAACAGTAACCTTCCCTCCGTGTTTTTCTCTTAGCCGAAGGGCTTCTTCTATGGCATTTTCATCAAAAGGGTTGATAATTGAAGGAACCCCTTCACGAATCAGAGTATTCGTTTCAGGATTAATTTTAACCTCTGTAGTATCCGGAACCTGTTTAATACATACTATAATATCCATTTGTTTAAAAAATTACTTTCTTGCGCTCTCTTTAATCAAGGACAATCCGATTTGATTACGCTGTATCTGATTTGTCCCTTCATAAATCTGAGTAATTTTGGCGTCACGCATCATCTTTTCAACAGGGTATTCTCTCATATAACCATACCCTCCCATAATCTGCACTGCTTCTGTAGTTACAAACATCGCTGTATCAGAAGCAATTAATTTTGCCATGCTTGCCTCTTTTGTATAATCTTTAGCGCCGTTATCTATCGCTTTTGCAACGGAATAAACCAACGCTCTTGAAGCTTCGATCTGGGTTGCCATGTTAGCAAGCATATGTTGGACGGCCTGGATCGATATAATAGGCTTTCCAAACTGCACGCGTTCTTTGGCGTATTTTATAGCTTCATCAAGCGCTCCCTGAGCAATACCAACCGCCTGTGCGCCAATCCCCGGACGTGTCAAATCCAACGTCTTCATTGCAACTATAAAACCCATCCCTTCCTTTCCAAGAATCTGATCCTTATGCACCTTGCAATTCTGGAAAACCAACTCGCGAGTCGCTGAACATCGGATCCCCATCTTTTTTTCTTTTTTACCAAAATCAAAGCCCGGAGTTCCTTTTTCAATGATAAAAGCTGTAGCCCCTCTTGCCCCCTTCTTCTTGTCTGTCATTGCGATTACAGAATATATTTCAGCTTCTCCACCGTTTGTAATCCACTGTTTTGTCCCATTTAAAATATAATAATCGCCATCTTTTACGGCTGTTGTTTCAAGCCCGCTCGCATCCGATCCTGCGTTTGCTTCTGTTAAACCAAAAGCGGCAAGTTTTTTCCCCGCTGCGATTTCGGGCATATATTTTCTCTTTTGTTCCTCGGTTCCAAAAATTAAAATTGGAGTAGACCCCAATGCTGACGCGGCAAAAGTAACACCAACCCCTCCACAGACACGGCTTAATTCTTCGGTCGCGATACAAAAAGCAAGAACGCTTTGCCCGAATCCCCCATACTCTTCAGGTATATAAAGGCCGCACAAGTCCGCCTCTGCCAACACCTTCAAGATTTCCCATGGAAATTGTTCTTTCTCATCAAGCTCTGCTCTGACAGGCATTACTTTTTCAACCGCGATCTTTCTTACCAGTTCCCGAATCATTGTATGCTCTTCTTTAAATCCATAGTCTAACATTTTTTTATTCTACCCCCATTTCACTAAATTGGCGGCATAGGTAAGCCCAGCTCCAAACCCGGATAGGACAACTATGTCGCCTTTTTTGATTTTATTGCCGGCAACTGCTTCATCCAAAGCCATCGGAATCGAAGCGGCTGATGTGTTGCCGTATTTTTGTAAGTTAACATATACTTTGTCTTTTGGCAAGTTGAATTTCTTGATCACATGATCAATTATACGAATATTCGCCTGATGGGGAATCACAAAATCTATATCGGAGATGTCCATTCCAGATAATTTTAAAACTTCAAGAACAGATTCTTCAAGAGCTTTTACGGCAAACTTAAAAACTTCTTTGCCCTCCATGCGGATAAACCTCTTGTTCTTCATTTCAGGATCCCTTGATCCGCCTCCAGGCATAACAAGAAACTTGCCATCCTCTCCCTTTGCCTTTAAATAACTGCTTAAAACTCCACAATCTTCATCCGTAGCCTTTAACATTACAGCTCCGGCTCCGTCTCCAAAAAGGATACAGGTATTTCTATCTGTCCAATCAAGATATTTTGTCAAAGTATCTGCTCCAACAACCAGAATATTTTTATAATTGCCGGATTCTATAAAACTTGCTGCAGTTGCCAGCGCAAAATTAAATCCCGAACAAGCTGCAGATAAATCCATCGCTGCCGCATTTTGGGCTCCAAGCCTGTCCTGGATAATGCATGAGACAGAAGGAAACAATGTATCGGGAGAACATGTAGCAACAAGAATAAGATCAATTGACATTGGATCGGTTTTTGATGATAAGAGCGCGCGTTTAGCGGCAAAATAAGCAAGATCAGAAGTCGCGGTTTGTGGATCAGAGACCCGCCTCTCTTCGATGCCTGTCCTGCTTCTTATCCATTCATCTGATGTATCGACTATTTTCGATAGATCATCATTTGTTATTATTTTAGGAGGAACATAGGAACCTGTCCCTATAATTTTTGCTTTCATAATATATTTTCAACAAAAAACATTTTTTTATTTTATCAAAACTAAAAGACAATTGCAATTTTCGGTTGTCGCAAATATTAACTAATATCCACTAATCCCCACTGCTTTGTCGATTTTTGCTTTAGCAATTCTGATATCATAAAGAGCTGTCCAATAATTGGCTTGGGCTTGCAACAAAGCCGATTCCGCGTCTAAGACAGAAAGATTGGTTCCTACGTTCGACACAAAATTAAGTTCCGCGTATTTCAATGTCTTTTCCGCCAAACTTTTGGCATATTCTGCCGCGGACAGGCGCTCTTTGGCACTGCCAAAATTAAGATATGCGGCTTTCAAGTCCAAGGCTATCGCATCTTTTAAAGATTTTTCCTGCTCTTTTAAGCTTTGCGCTGTTGCCTTTGCTTCCGCTATTTTATTTACATTTACAAAACCGTCAAAAAGCACCCATGAACCGCTAAGCAATAAATTCCATGAGCCAAGATCATATTTCGTATTGCTTGAAGCATAATTTGTAACAGTTCGCCCCGTTGATCCTACAAGAAAAATATTAGGAAGAAGATTCCCTGTATTTAGGCCAACAGTATCTTCGGCAATTTCTTTCCCCAGCTTAAAAGAAATCCAATCCGGCCTATTATTATAGGCCTTCTCAAGAAGCCCTGAATAACTCGCAAAACCTTCAAATGTTTGAGGAGCATCTGAAGATAAAAAGATGTCAGAGGATATGTCTTTTCCTAAAAGACTGTTAAAAGATATTGAGGCAAGTTGCAATCCGGTTTCAACTTGAATCTGTGTATTTCTCATATTGGCAAGTTCGGTCTGCGTCCGCAAAAGATCAACCTGAGTAGATATCCCTGAATTGTAAAAAAGTTCAACCTGTTTTAGATGCTTTTTCAGAGCAATCATGGAAGAATTCACAACCTCAACCATTTTTTTGGATTTTAAATACTCATAATATCCTGAAACTACATTATAGATAACGTCATTCTTAACTTTTTTAAAATCCTGGAGAGCAGCTAGATAAGAATTATTGGTTATTTTAATGCCAAGCAAAAGCTTTCCCCCCGTAAAAACAGGCTGCCTTAAAGAAAAACTATAAGTTGTCATTTCGGCCGCTTCATCCGGACTTGTGGTTATAGGAGTTGTCATCCCTGGAATAGTCAGGCTTAATGGTTGCTGATAAGATTTACCAAAAGAAGAAGACAGGCTTATGCTTGGAAGAACACTCCCCAAAGCCTGATTAAACCTGGCTCCTGATGCGTTAAGCTTTTCCCTCGCGGAAAGAACCTGTGTGTTTCTTTCCAAAGCTATTTTTATGCTTTGATCCAATGTTAAAACTTGGCTATCGGCAAATGAACTTCCGGAAAAAATAAAAAATAAAAAAATAAAAAAAATGCTTTTAAAAATTATTTTCATATTTCCTCCGAGATTGGAATAACATACGCTTTTATACCCTCTTTTAAATAGCCGGCTTTTATAGCTTTTATCTCTTTTAATATCATATCTTTTGTTTTTACGTCTGTAACAACAAACAATCCCATGTTAAATCCCGGCCAGATCTGAGTATCTAAATGAGGCTCGGATTCCCCTCCTTCACCTAAAAGATAAGGAAGTTTTGTATAAAATTTGACTTGCAGTTTTTTTAACGCTCCAAAGACAAGCAATTCGAGAGGAGCTGAAAATACAATAAAAACCGCGTTCATCTTATCTCCCTTCCCTTGTTTTTCAACAAAAAAGACTCAAGCACAAAATATAAAGTCGGAACAAATATAAGGCTTATGGTCGCAGAAACAGTAAGTCCTCCCATAACCGAGATCGCAAGCGGCTTCCAAAATCCGGAGCCCTCGCCGTTGTTTAACAGAATAGGCAAAAGGCCAAGCACCGTCGTAGAGGAGGTCATCAAAATAGGCCTTAAACGGGTTCTTCCCGCTTCGGCGATTGCTTCTTTTATTTCTATTCCTCTGGCTCTTAAGATGTTAATATAATCAACCAGAACAATCGAATTTTTAACAGCGATTCCTGCCACCATTATAAGGCCGACAAATGGCATAACACCAAAAGGAACTCCGGCGAAAAACAACCCCCAAACCACCCCAATTACGGCAAAAGGAATCGCAAACATAATAATTAAAGGATCAAGAAAAGATTCAAACTGCGCAACCATAACAAGATATAAAAGAGCAATACCAAGGAAAAACGCCATGAAAAGAGAAGAAAAGCTTTCCTGCATCTGTTCAGCGTTTCCTCCTATTTTTACTGACAGATCAGAAGGAACAGTCATTTTTGAAATAATTGCCCTCACGTCTGAAATTATATCCCCAAGAGGGCGCCCAAAATAATCCGCCTCAACCATAACCAGCCTTTGCTGGTTCTTTCTCTGGATAACCTGCGGCCCATTTTTCTCTTCTATTTTAGCGATATTACCCAAAGTAATATTTTTTCCTGTCCTTGTTGTAATCATTGTATTTTTTATATCATCCAAAGTTTTTCTGTCTTCCGCTTTTAACCTGGTAAAAATGTCATACTCATCGCCGCCCTCTCGAAACTTTGAAACAACTGTTCCATAAATATTTCCACGGGCTATAATTCCTATTTCAGCCAAAGACAAGCCAAGATCAGCCGCTTTTTCTCTGTCAACATTTACGGCATATTCCGGATTTGCTTTTTCACGTGAAAGTGAAGGATCAACAACACCGGGGATCTTCTCTATTTTCAACTTTAATTCGTCGGCAAATTTATCTATTACGTCAAAATCAGCGCCATACAACTCAACCGACACAGGCTTGCCGCCGCCTGTCATTTGATTAGCACCGCTGGCATTAAAATCAACGGACTTTAAACCAGGGACAGAAAGAGCAATATTAGCAACAACACGTTCCAATTCTTTTAGTGTTCTCGTTCTTTCTGACAAGGGAACAACTTTGACAAAAAGATTTCCAAAATTAGCGCCACTCTTTGCTGAAAGACCAAGCTGCGACCCTGACCCAGCCGTAACCAAAATATATTGAAGCTCCGGGATTTGTTCTTTTACCTTTTTTTCTATTTCTCTCATGGCTTTTGCGGTCAGCTCCATACGAGTTCCGGGAGGCATAAACACATTGGCAGAAAAAGAGCCTGTATCCTGTTCAGGGAAAAATTCAGTACCGACAACAGGAAAAAGAAACATGCTAAAAACGAAAATCAGCGCACAGGAAATCAAAACCATCTTTCTTTTTGTTAATGCCCATTCCAGAGCCTTTTTATATTGTGTCTCAAAATATTCAAATATGCCTTCACTTTTATCTATAAAGTTTTCAAGAAAATGCCTTTTTAATTTTTCTTTTTTATTTATGCTTAAAAACTTTGAACTAAGCATAGGAACCAGAGACAGCGCAGTTACCAAAGACATCCCCATTACTACTATAATAGTAAGAGAAAGCTCCTTAAAAAAGATCCCTATAAATCCGCCGACAACAAGCATAGGGAAAAATATAACCATATTTGTGGTTGTAGATGCTATAACAGCGGAAGAAACTTCTATTGCCCCATATATAGCGGCTTCTTTTGCCTGTTCGCCTTTTTTATCTTTATGCCGATAAATATTTTCTAAAATAACAATTGCGTCATCAACAACAATTCCCACTGCGATAATAATAGCAGCAAGAGATATGATATTTATTGATGCCCCCGATATATAAAGATAAATAAAGGCTGCAATCAAAGAAAACGGGATAGCAAGTGAAATAATAAAAGACCCCCGCATATTTCGAAGAAAGAAAAGAACCGTCAATATTACAAACAAAAATGACCAATAAAGGGTTGTTTGGAGTTCATTTATCTGCCTCTTTATTACTTCGGCCGTATCTTGAATAACGGTAATTTCCAGGTCAGGAGGCAACTCTTCTTTTATTTTATTAAGTTCCTTTTGGGTTTCTTCGACAACTTTTACCGTATTAGCGCCCGATTGTTTCTGTATCATAAGCATTATGCCAGGCTTGCCGTCAACTTCGGTTACACTATCTTCGTCTTTAAATGAGTCAGTAACCTCCGCTATGTCAGAAAGAAAAATATCCCTGCCCGAAAAATTACCGACAATCGTATTTAATATTTCTGAAATATTTTTATATTCACCGGGGATCCTTACTCCATATTCAAGGTTTTGAGACTTAATACTTCCCGCGGGGATCGAAAGGTTTGCTCCCTGTAAAGCCGAATTTACTTGCAAAAGAGACAAGTGATAAGCCTCTATTCTATGACGATCAATATCAACATTGATTTGCCTTACAAGCCCTCCTCTTATACTTACGGTCCCGACTCCTTGTATTTTTTTAAGCGCCGGAGATATTTTTTTGTCCGCAAGGTTAAAAAGCTTGTCATAAGACTGACCAGCCGATATTCCCAATATTAAAACCGGTATTTGTGAAAGATCAAATTTCAAAATAGTCGGCGGTTGTATATCGTCCGGAAGTTTGGCTCTTATCGCGTCCATTTTATCTCTGACATCAGCCGAAGCGGAATCTAGGTTGGCTCCCCATTTAAAGGCAATTGTAACTATCGAAATATTTTCAGAGCTGTCCGACGTGATTTTGTCAATGTTAGGAACGGTAGCAACAGAATCCTCTATCACCTTTGTGACAGATATTTCTATATCTTCGGCACTGGCACCGGGATAAGGAGTGATAATGGTTAGTGTCGGAATTTCAATGTTCGGCAAAAAATCAAGAGGAAGATTTCTTAAGCAAAAAAAACCTATCAGAAGTATGATAAAAAATATCGCCGTGGTAAATAACGGCCTGTTGACAAAAAGCTTAATCACTCTTTAACTACCTCAAGCTTAGAGCCTTCCTCCACAACACGTTGACCCACGACAATAACTTCATCAGAAGAAGAAATGCCCGATAAAACCTCAACCAATCCTTCTTCTTCCAGTCCTGTTTCTACCTTTTTTTTAGCCGCAATCCCATTTTTATTCAAAAAAACATACTTAGTTTCAAGCCCCAAGATTGAATCAGCTGGCAAAGTTAAAACATTATCTCTTTTTTCTAGGATAAGAGACACCCTCGAAAACATTCCCGGCTTTATAACTTTGCCAGGATTTAAAATTATAATTTCAGCTTGAGCTGTCCTTGTTTGCGGATCAATAACAGGCCTTAAATTATTGACTTTTCCTGGAAAAACTTTTTCCGGATAAGCATCCAACATTATTTCCGCCGTTGTCCCTTTTTTTACTTTAGGGTAATCTTTTTCAGGAACATCGACATACACCTTGACTGAATTAATGCTGTAGATAGTAAAAACAGGATTTATAGATCCGGCCTGGCTTATAACTTGTTCTCCGATTTTTATCTGCTGAAGCCCGACAACTCCGGATATAGGAGAAAAAGTAACAACATCATTGTAAAGTTCATCATTTGGAGAAATCCCTTCAACATAAGATAAGAGCTTATCCCCTGTTTTTACATAATCCCCCTCTTTAACATAAATTTCAGCAACCCTTCCAGCTGTTTTGGGGCGAACCGCAACTTCAGTTTCTCCTTTTATGTCTCCTGTCAGAATGATTTTTTGTAATATGCTGCCGATTGCCGGTGTCTGTAAAACAACAGGAATGCTTTTTTCTTCCTGCTCAACTTTTTTTGCCGCTGTCAATCGCGAAATAAATCTATATCCTATAAAAAGAATTAGAAATATTACAAGGATTCTTATTATTGTTTTTCTATTCATGATATCTCCTTTGCCATTTTATTATGTTAAATAGTAATTATTGATAAAACCAACGCGAAGATAAAGAATTAACCCTTACTTTCCTCTTTTTGGATGCATCCGACCAAATCTCCTTTTACCGACTCATAGGCAACGCGAATTGCATTTTTAATGGCTGTTGCTTTTGCCCTGCCGTGGGCTTTTACGCAAACACCGTTTACCCCCAACAATTGAGCGCCGCCATATTCATCGTAGTCTATCTGTTTTTTAAGTTTTTTAAAAGTAGGCAACAATAATAAAGCCCCTATTTTAGCAATAAAACTTTTAGAAATTTCATTTTTTAATATCCCCATAATCTTATAAGATATGCTTTCTGCCAGTTTCAGAACCAAATTACCCACAAATCCGTCGCAAACAACAACATCAACTTTTCCCGCCAATATCTCTTTGCTCTCAACATTGCCTATAAAATTTATGGCAGGAGCTTTTGCAAGAAGCGCCCATGCTTCCTGAGTTAATTCATTCCCCTTTTCTTTTTCTTCGCCAATATTTAACAGTCCGACTCTTGGGTTATTAACATGCATAACATATTTTGCGTAAAGGCTTCCCATTTCGCCAAATTGTTGCAAATGTTTTGGTTTATTATCCACGTTAGCACCCATATCCAAAAGAAGAACTCGTGAATTTTCGGCAGGAAAAATTGTAGCAATGGCAGGGCGTTCAATCCCTTTGATCCTGCCCAGCTTAAAAAGGCTTGAAGCCATAAATGCTCCCGTATTTCCGGCAGAGACAACACCATCAACTTCTTTGTTTTTTAAAAGCTCTAGGGCAACATTAACAGAGGCATCTTTTTTTTCTCTTACGGCAGAAACTGGAGCTTCTGTCATATCAATGATTTGAGAAGATTCTTTAATTGATATATTAGTACCGTAAGGATGTTTTTTTAAAATATCCTTTATTTTGTCCGGATCACCAACTAAGATAATACTTACATCCGGCAGTTCTTTTGAAGCAATTAATGCTCCTTTAATCAGCTCATGGGGCGCAAAATCTCCCCCCATCGCATCAAGCGCAATTTTTATCACCGGAAGAAACTACTCCTTGCCTTTCTTTTTGGACAACTTAATCTTTATCGCGGCTCTCCCTTTATACGTGCCGCATGACGGACAAGCAAAGTGAGGACGGACGGCTTCCCCGCATGACGGGCATTTACCAAAATTTACAAGATGAGCCCTGAAATTTTCCGCTCGACGTTTTCCCTGTCTTGATCTGCTATGGCGTTTCTTTGGAACTGGCATTTTTTACTACCCCCTTCAAATTCAACTAACTAAATGCTTGCTGTACAGTTGACAGAGCATAAAGGCTTTATAGGCAACGATGCTATCATGTTCTGTCGGATAATTTCAGACAAATTGATAGTTTTATCAGCCCCGATTTGAAAACAAAAATCTTCTTCCTTCAGCTCGCGTTCATTGTTAACCCAAACTTTTTCCTGATCCAGCGTATATTCCTCATCAATATCCAATTCAAACGGGCTATCAAATTCTTTTAAACATCTGGCGCAATCCAAGTTGACGTTGGTACTTACTTTGCCATTTAAAATTATAGAATTTCCGCTATTTACAAATGTTCCGACAAACTTTACGGGAGAACTCAAAACAAGATTATCGTCAGGATATGAAACAGTTTCTGTTTCATCTATTTTCAAGCTTTTACCCACACTCTCCAAAAGAGATGTAATATCAATTATTATAGGCACAACAACTTAAATTATACTTTATTTTAGAAAGGATTGTCAATTTTTCGTTTCGCAATGAAAAACTCCAGCGGCCTTATTTCCCTTTTTTGTCAGCTAAACACTTAAAACATCAAAAGGGTTATCAACTTCCAGACCTTTAAGAATATCATAAACAGAATAAAATCTGCGTGCCAATAAATCAAACTGAGGAAAGACCTCTTTTAAATTCGGATATATTTCAGAATATCCATGTTTAAGCAGGCTTACAGCTATTGGGTCAGCTTCAACTCTAGCAACTAATTCTGCTACGCTATGAGTCCCAATGTCTCCCATTGAAAGTATACAAGGAGAAGTAAATTGCAAAGATATGTAAAATTGCCTATCAACTCCAATTGATATATTTGGCTCTAAAGGCATCCTAATTAATGGAACTTTATTAGGATTAACTCTCTCTCCGGAAAACAAATGGGATAATTCTTCATTACATCGTCCACTCATGCTTGGAGAAAAAATGGATGTAGGGATTCTGCTGTTCCTATTATTTGAAATAATAATAAAATTATTTTGCTCTACCTCACCACGAGCATCAAAAAAAGATGATGAATCTGGAATTTTTCGCCCTAAAGCAGCCGCAAGATTATGCTGGCTTGTAAAATCTTTCAACCCAACACAATTAATTCTTATGGCTACAGCACTAAATTCTGTTTTTACCAGATAAATTATATTGGCAAGATATTCAACATTTAAAATTACTTGATCTAAATTATGGAAATTATCACATGAAATTTGCAATGAAAAAGCTAACCTGGATATTCTCTTTCTAATTTCTGATAATATAATTCTTGCCCTATCAACAGCTTTTCCCCAAAAACCGTTTGTAGCAACTTCAACCCAATTAAATCCCAATTTATCAGCTACTTCTATAATTCCATATAAAAGCTCTAAATCTATAAACGGCTCCCCCCCCCAAAGATGCAAATAGCCTTTATCTCTAGTTTGAATTTGATCTGCAATTTGAGTCAAAACTTTAGTTGCTTCATCCAAAGAAAATGGGGGAAATCCTTTATGATTTGCATCTTCTAAGCACATTGCGCATCTTGCATTGCAAATATTAGTATAGTTAAACGCAGTAAAAATTGGATGGAAAATTTGTTCCCCATTAGGAACAGGCAACTTTTCTGCTAATTTGCCTAAAACCCCAGAGCGTTGAATAGGTTGAGTTCTTGCAATTTCATTTAAATACATATATAATTCAAGTTACAATCCCTAACGGATTGATATTTAACTGCCCTCTAAAAAGAATTTCGACAAAATCAGGTTGAAATTTCATATATGGAAATGTTGCAGTGGAAATATTGCAAAATGTATTTTATAAAAACTAAGCCAGATTTTTTAGTGCTATCTTGATAACATCTTCAACACTTAAGGTTTTTGATAAATCCAGTTTTAATAAAACGTCTCTTGCTTCTCGAGAAGAATAACCTAATGTCACCAAAGCTGAAATAGCGTCAGAAACAACTCCTTCATCCCCTATTTCTTTTGCCATTTCAGAAGGATTAATCCCGTAAGCTTTGCTTATTTTATCTTTCAACTCCACGACAACCCTTTGAGCAGTTTTCTTCCCAACTCCAGGAGCTGATGAAATAAGGTCAACATCTCCATGAGTAATGGCCGCAACCAATTTATCGGGCGGCATTACAGAAATAAGGGTCATCGCGCTTTTAGGCCCTATTCCGCTGACACTAAGCAGCGCGTTGAAAAGGTTTTTTTCTTCTTTTGATATAAAGCCATACAGCGAAAGGGAATCTTCTCTGACAATTTGAACGGTAAAAACCTTGACCTTATTACCGAGAGAACCGATTATTGAAATAAGAGATGTAGGAGCAAATATTTTATAGCCGACGCCATTTACATCTATTATTATTGAATCTTTATCAATATTTTCCAATATTCCCGAAATATGAGAAATCATCTTGCCTCCATTTTATACGAATTTAAATGGCAAATGGCAATAGCCAAAGCATCGGCAGCGTCATCGGGCTTTGGAATATCCTTGAGTTTTAATAATTTCTTTACCATTTGCTGAACCTGATTTTTATCCGCCTTGCCATAGCCTGTAATAGCCAATTTTACCTGTAACGGAGTATATTCCGCGACCAACCGATGGGACTGCGCGGCGGCAAGGAGGATAACACCTCTGGCCTCTCCTACAGAAATAGCGGTTTTACTGTTGCTGCAAAAAAAAAGCCTTTCAACCGCGACATAATCAGGCTCAAATTCTTTAATCAAAGCCTGAAGTTCAGAATGAATTTTAAATAATCGTTCATGAGCCGAAAATATTTTTGAAGTCTTTATGCATCCGTAATAAACAAGCTCAGCTGAACCGCTATTTGTCTCTTCAACAAAACCAAATCCTAGTGTCGCTATGCCTGGATCGATTCCTAATGTCCGCATTATTTATGAATTATAACACGTTTTTTTAAATCGAGATGGGAGAAAGCCCAATATTGGAATTTGGCAATTACACAGCTACATATTCTGCAAATGATACCGATTCTGGAACAGGGATGTGTTCTTCCCTCAAACCCTTTATGTGCATTTCAATTGCTTCATGCATATTTTGTTCAACCTCTTCACGAGTATCGCCTGTAGCCACACACCCGGATAAATCAGGCGAATATGCAGAATAATTCCCATTAGTTTTTTCAATAACAACAAGAAAGCGGTTCATAACTATGCTCCCTTTAGTCCTAACTAAATACCATCCATCATCCTCAATCATTTTTATAACATCACGAACTTTCATCTTTATTATTTTATTTTATCATTTTTACCACCCATAAAACAATAAGTATTTTATCTCCTGTCCGGCGTCAAAATTGTTCGACCAAATCAGGTATGGAGCACGGATATCAACAAAAATACGTTTTTAACCCCGATTATCTTAATCGGGGTTAATAAAAGGGTTAACATGGAGAAACTATCAAGAAATACTGAAATTTCAACTTTTTTCCCCCGACATAAAATCACACAGGGAAAAAAATAGGAGAAAAAAACAATGGATATAAATATAACAATGTATACTAGCAAAATAAAACTGCTGGCTTTTTTAATGAGAAAAACACCCGATTGCATAAAGGCTCCCGCAGATAAAACCGCAACAGTTTTTGGAAAAATCATGACAAGTAATATTGTAAATCCAATATTCACAAGATTAAAAGGGAATCCATATGATACAGAAGGATACAGAAATCTTGCGAGAAAATGGAATGAGTTTAAAAAGACATCTCTCTTAAATGGATTCGACCCAAAGATCGAAATAGCAAGAAAAACAATACTTGCGTCCAAACTGGACTCATGGGTAAAAGCTGCTTCTTTTTCTGAACGCTTTTTTGAAAATCTTCATCCGAAACTACCGATTTCTTTTTTTGGATGGGCTAGCCTTCTTTTTGTTTGGAACAACATTAATCCTACTATAGGAGAAACAGTATCAGTAAAAACAATCCTCTTTTTATTTGCTGGCGCTTTACCTATAACTATTGTAAATGAGCTCTCTCTCAAAACAATAAAAGCTGCAACGACCGCGCTAATAAATAGAAAGAAAGATGTAGAAGAAGAAATACAGTATGCTACTAGAAGAATGGAATGGTTAAGCGTTAACAATAATCATAAGTTATAAGTTTAAAAAGAGAGTTTTCTTCTTTTCCAATATCATGCTTTTCTTTAGTAAGAAACTCATAAAATTTGTGTGCTCTCGCTGATATTCCATCCACCAAAACCCATTCCATGTTAAAAAAATCGTATAGAAGCATATCGGGAGACAATTTTTCTGCTTGACGATAAGGCAACACCCACATAGCAATTCCTCGATTAAGAAAAAACATTATACAAGGGAAATCCTCAAAATTGCAAAAGGGGGGGAATTCTCTATAATTTTGACCCGGCCTAAATATTCCTCTAAAATTGACACTTTTAGAGAAAAGAATGACATTTCTATAAGGTTCTCCTCTTGTGTCCAAAGGGAATAATCCAAATTTGGTAATTCCGTCCTTTCCAATTAAGCCATTAGGTGTTCCTCCTAATACAGCATCTAAATCACCAATAGCTGGAAAACACAAA
>Ga0208373_1000793_pt1 | contig 49194 bp, 44 predicted proteins | sample RifOxyC2_FD_184036 | JGI IMG/M metagenome (GOLD analysis project Ga0208373, IMG submission 184036) | Soil microbial communities from Rifle, Colorado - Rifle Oxygen_injection C2 (SPAdes) | ecosystem: Environmental > Terrestrial > Deep subsurface > Rock core/Sediment | place: Rifle, Colorado...
GGAAGAATATTTACACTTCTACAACTATGAACGAATTCATTTAGGAAAATATTTAAATGGGATGATACCGGTCGAGAAACTTAATTATTATTTATCCACAGTGTCACCCTTGAAGGTTAACTAAACACAAATAACTTTTTATAATTATATGGACATCATCCCTAAAGGTATTATATAATATATAGGATAAATATTTCAATTTTATGCTAAAATGCATAGAGGTCACAATGTGGGCTGAAAGACTAAGTTATGATTATCTTTCCTGGGCAAAGGGTATTGCCACCAGATTGAATATCAACGGCGTTGCCTTTTTCAAAAATGACGGCAGCGCGGAAATAGTGGCAGAAGGAGAAGAAAGAAATCTAATTAAATTCGTGAATAGGTTAAAGCGCGGCCGTTTCTTCGCCCACTTTTTTTCTCCGATAGAAAATTTCTCCGCAGCCTGGAAGGAACCAAAAAAAGAATTTGAAACCTTTTTTATCAGCGACCACAGCATGCAAGAATTCACTTCCTGACTCCGTGTTTAGTATGCAGATTTTTTACTTCTTGTTCTTCCAGTTTTTCTTTCTTTTCTTTCCCCCTATCCCCCATCGCTTTTAATTCGGCGTCACCGAGCATGTTGAGAGATTTTGCCAATTCCGAAAGATGTTCTTCTTTGTTTTTTGCTGGATCGTCCAGTATTTCTTCAAGTAAAGCATGCAAAATCCATCCCATCCGAGGACTGGGCGCTATTCCAAGTTTTTTAATCATAAATTCTCCGTTGATTTTGAGCTGACCGACAGATATTGGATCATGCAAAGCCTCTTCAATCATGGCAAAATACTTGCGCAAACGATACGGCGTTTCTTTTTTCTTCATTCCAACCCTATCGCACTCTCGGACATTCATCAAGAACCAGATATTTTCCGCACCCACTTTTTTTATAATCCTTCTCACAGCGGAAAGGGTGATCAATTCCGTATCAGAAAAAAACATATGATTGCGAACAAGTTTTTCCACCAGATCAATCTCCTTTTTTGAAAATTTCAACCGCTCCATTATGTTTTTTACCATTCTGGCGCTGAGCACTTCGTGTCCGTAGAAGGTATATTTCTTTTGGCGGGAAAAGGTCGGACCTTTTTGAATTCCCAAGGTCCGACCTTGAGGAAAGATGGAGCGCGAGCGACGGAGAACGCGCTTTTTTGGTTCAGACAATCTACGAGCTTTTGGCTTTCCTATATCGTGAAAAAGGGCCGCCAGCCTTATTTCTAAAGGCCAATTCTTGTCTGCCGCATGCTGCACTGCTTGAAGCAAATGGTTCCAAACATCATAAATATGCTCCCCTCCTTGTTCGCACTTTATTCCCTCTTCCAATTCGGGAAGTATGTTTTTTAACAGCCCAAATTTTTGAAGCATTACCATTCCGACGGACGGATTTTTAGACATAATTATTTTGGAAAATTCATCATGGATCCTTTCTTTAGAAATTTCTTTTATCAAATTTGCATTTTTAGAAATACTTTCAGCGCTTTCATATGACACAGAAAAATCAAGTTGTAAAGCTATACGAACAGCTCTAAGCATTCTTAAGGCGTCTTCTTCAAAACGATCATCAGGTTTTCCCACTGTCCTCAATATCTTGTCTTTGATGTCCTTTATACCATCAAAGATGTCCGTTATATACCCATTTCTATAAGCCATAGCATTTATAGTAAAATCACGTCTTTTAAGGTCATCCCCCAGGTTATCACTAAATTTAACTTTGTCTGGATGCCTAAAATCAGTGTATTTTGCTTCAATTCTATAGGGAGTGACTTCTATTTGACGTAATGTTTCTTGTGAAACATCTTCCTGAATAACCATAACTGTCCCAAAATCATTTTCATATATTGTTTTCTCAAAAAGGCTGATAATCTGTTCCGGTTTGGCACTAGTGGCAACATCCCAATCTTTTGGTTCTCTGTCTCCCTCAGTTTTATTTAGGTCATTCTGACTCTGAGAGTCATCAGACTCGAACGAGATCTGCGACATTACAAGATCCCTAACACATCCACCGACTAAATACGCCTCAAAACCAGCTTTCTCAAGCGTACTTGTTACTTGTGAAACCTCTTTAGGGATTCTTAACATTATTTTTTGAGGGGTATCCATTTTTTTGCGCACCCGGCAGGACTCGAACCCACAATACGACGTCCGAAGCGTCGCGTGATATCCATTTCACTACGGGTGCTTCTTATTTATGATAATATTTATATTTTACACCTTTTTTATAAATTAACAAATAACATTAGAAATAAAGACCAAATTAGGAATTGCATTAGCCCAATTAAAATACTATAATAAAATATATTTCAAATTATGGTTATATTTAGTGGTCTTTTTACATAATAAAATTGCGGCCATGGTTTAATGGCTATAACACGACCTTGCCAAGGTTGAGATGGGAGTCCGATTCTCCCTGGCCGCACAAAAATATAATGTCCCTTAGTAGATCCTTTATACACAGCCTTTTTGCTCAAAATGTGGATAACTATGTTGGTAATGTTTATAAAGGACATCTAAAAATTTTGTCTTTTATACTTACTTTATCCAAAATATGTTATAAAATAAAGATATTTTAATAAAAGACATAAAATTAAGTTTTTTGTTTCACGTGAAACTTAATTAGAAGCTAATTAGAGTTTCATAAAAAACATCTAGATTAGTAAGTAAATTTATGGCTTCTAATGGGGTGAAACTATATGCCGAAAGTATTTACTTCAGAAACACAAAAAATAGGAGAAATCGGGGAAAATATAGCTGCAAGGTTTCTCGTGAAACATGGTTTTTCTATACTAGATCGTAATTATACAAAAAAATGGGGAGAAATAGATGTCGTGGCTGAAAAAGATAATAAATTATACTTTATTGAAGTAAAAAGTGTTTCCCGTGAAACTCTAAATACCTTTATTCCCAAATCCTATAATGATTCTGATGAAAGATATCAACATAGGCCTGAAGACAATATGCACCCGTGGAAATTGAAAAGGTTATCACGAACCATCCAGACTTATCTCCTAAGTAAAAACATGGCCGAAGAAAAAGAATGGCAGGTTGATTTACTGGTTGTTTATCTGTGTCAAAAAGAGAAGAAGGCGAGAGTAAAAGTAGTAAGCGACATTATCTTATGACCTGTTCAATAAACTCAGGCCATCGGCTCTGAGACTCCGGCTCGAAGAGGTCATGGTGAATAAAATTGAACCATGATATACTCAAAAAACTTCAAGTGATAGCGGGTTTGCCCGCCGTAGCTTTAGCGAAGGCGGGCTGTAGTATACCGGTAGTACAAGCGCCTTTATGGTGAGAGCGTTTAGACTGTAATCGGTAAAGTATCTTTACAATTTATATATTTTTCGGGCTGTAGTATACCGGTAGTACAAGCGCTTTGGGAGCGTTTAGACTGGGTTCAATTCCCAGCAGCCCGACCAAGTTAAAGCCGATGCGGACCTGCCCGCCGAAGCTTTAGTGAAGGCGGGATTAGTTAAATGGTATAATAACAGTTTTCCAAACTGTGGTCAGGAGTTCGATTCTCCTATCCCGCACATATGATAACAATATACATTTATGCATTTGTGAGCGTTATAATAGTAAGTTTCGTTTCCTTGGTCGGAGTGTTTTCGCTTTCTCTTAAAGAAGAAGTCGTAAAAAAATATATCAGTTTGTTCATCAGTCTGGCAGTAGGCGCTCTTTTGGGCGATGCATTTATTCATTTGATACCTGAGGCGTTTGAAAGTTCTTTCAGTTCTATCGCAGTGAGTCTTTTAACTATATCCGGCATTATCATATTTTTTGTGATAGAAAAATTTCTGCATTGGCATCATCATGAAAACGATATAGAGATAAATCATATTCACCCGGTGGGAAAGCTGATACTTTTCACTGACGGTTTTCATAATCTGATAGACGGAATAATTATCGGGGTAAGTTTTTTGGTAAGCGTACCGATAGGCATAGCGACAACATTGGCAGTGGTTTTGCACGAAATACCCCAAGAAATAGGGGATTTTGCGGTGCTTATTCATTCTGGCTACGATAAAAGAAGAGCCTTATGGCTTAATTTCGTCTCGGCGCTTACGGCTGTTGTCGGGGTTCTTCTTGCCTTAATTTTCGGCAGTATGGCGGAAACTTTCACTCTCTGGATCCTGCCAATTGCCGCCGGCGGATTTATTTATATAGCCGTGGCAGATTTAATTCCAGAACTTCACAAAACAAAAGAAATTAAATATTCTATATTGCAGATAGCGACAGTGCTGGTTGGAATCTTGGCTATGGTCGCTTTGCTTTTGACTGAATAAAAAAACAAAAAACCTCATCGCAGGCGTACTTTTTAGAAAACATTGCGCAGGAGTTTAGGAAATAAAAACGGTATTCCGTTTATTATTTCCTTGAACGACGAGCATAGCAATTCACAAGCTTGTGAATATGCGTGTTTTATAAAAAGTATGCCAAGTAAAGAGGTTTTTTGTTTTTATTTTGCCCAAGAGTTGTCTGCTCCCGGGTTTTTGGCATTAAAGACTTCAAAATGAACATGCGGTCCGGTAGAACGGCCGGTGGAACCGACATATCCTATTACCTCGCCACGTGAAACATTAGCCCCCGTACGCGCGCCTAATTTAGACATATGGCCATATAAAGTTTTTGTTCCATTGGGATGTTGAATAATGACCATATTGCCATAACCACCGTTCCAGCCTGTTCTAGCCAAAAGCACTGTCCCAGAGGCAGACGCATAAATCGGCGTACCGGTAGGCGCTCCAATGTCTATACCCCGCTTTCCCGGACCGTGAAGACCTTGAGTTTTGTGTCCAGTAGGCAATGGATTAATAAAATATCCCTTTAAACTTTGAATCGGATGGGAAGCATAATAATTCTTGTCTCTGGCTTCCGCCACGCTCAAATTTGACGCCGGTTTGTCTCCTCCTTCATCATTCATTTCAGCGTCAGGAATAATAAGTTCGTCATTTATGGAAAGTTTGGCATTTTCGACAATTCCGTTGTATTGAGTAATTTCATATACACTAACTTTGTATAATTTAGCTATATTTTCCAAGGTCTGCCCTTTGGTTATAACATGTTTTACCCCGGAAACAGGAAGAATAAAGAGGACATCGTTTTCTTTTAAGGTATCGCTTCTTTTCATGTCGTTCGCCCAAAGGATAGTATTTACAGAAACGTCAAACATGTCAGCTATTAGAGAGATGGAATCACCTTTTCGGACCACATAAACGCTTATCTGATCAGAAGAGGGTTCTCCAACTTGCTCTCCGTCCCCGGTACCGGTGAGAGCGGTAATGGGCGATAGGGCATTCTCGGAGACTATGTCGGCATTAAGATTGTCTTCAATTTCAGCATCATCGGAACCATCAACACCATTATTTAAAACCGGAACATTCGCCTGAAGGAGGGCTATGGTTTGGGAGTTTTCAATATACTGGGTAGGGTCCGTGAGGCTCGCATCCGCAGAAACCTGGCTGCCTAAAATTGAGGAAAGGAAACTAGCTTTGGCTATAAACGGCGCAAAAAATGCCCCGAACAACAGGGAAAAGGCCAAAATACAGCTGAATATTTTAAATTGAGATTTTATAAATCAGACTAATTTATCGCGAGATTTTCCTTTCAACCCTCTAAAATAAGGGCAAAATCACAGGACGACCTGAATTGTACTGCAAAACAAAGGTCTCGCAATGGTTACTATCATCTCTGTCATTCAATCAAATTTATCCGTAACTTCCTTCCAAACCACTTCCAATAGGGTAGCTTAATTGAGGGGTTAAGTCAATCCAACTGTGGAAAAGTAAGTTAACAGAATAGTCTATATATTTTACAATTACAGTGGTCTTAAAAGAGAAAAATTAGGAATTAAAAGCTGGAGGTTGTATAATAAAAAGCATTATGGAAGGCAAAAAAATAGAACGCGGGGGAGATATAAGAACACTTGACGATAAATACGTCAAAGAAAGAATACGTGAACTTTTAAATTCAGAAAAAAAGATAGAAGAGGTCACTGATCTTGACCTTGATGTTGAAGGCGCGGGAAATGAAATTATTTTGACAATGAGAATAAAAGCAAAACCTAAAATAGAGGGGACCATCTCAATTACTTTAGAAAGTAATGGAGAAAAAATAAGAGTAAAAGGTGAACCTGATATATGGGCAGGACCAATCAGTAAAAAAATAATAAAAACATTCTTAACACCAAAATTTCAAGAAATACACGAGACAATAGTGGAGTTAGTAGAAAAAAAAGAAGATAAAAAGATAGAAGAAATTTGGATTGAAAATGGACGGTTTAAAGTATCATTCAAAAAAGAGGAAGCAAAAGAAATTCCCGTCCCCTCAACTGAAACAGAAAAGATTTCTAATGAGAACAAGGCTATTACCGAAATTCTCGCAAAAATTCATGCTGATCGGGGAGAATATGAATATGCGATAGAGATTTACAAAAAACTCAAAGAACAAAACCCAGAACAGGCAAAAGATTATGACAAAAAAATCAGCGAACTAAAAAATAAGCTGGGGTTGGAAGAAGAAAAATCAACACCTGAAGAAATGGAAAAAATTATAATTCCTGAAGTTGTAGACGGAGAAAAATCGGAAATAAAAAAAGAGGACATAGAAGATGCAAGATTTAAAGATATCCCGGAAGAAATAGAAGAAAAGCCTGAAAAAACTAAATTGAAAGTAGAAGAAAAAACAGCGGAAGATATAAAATTGGAAGATATACAGGAAGAAAAGCAAATACCGCAGATAGATACTCAAAAAATTTCGGGAGAAATAAATAAAATTATTGAGGAGCAGGAAGAGAATGAAAATATAAAATTCACAGAAGAACAAAAACAAACAATCGCGCGGGAGATGTTTTTGAAAGCAAAAGAAGGTTCCCAGGAGAAAAGCATGGAATCTTCCAAAGTGCCAAAAAGAATCTGGGATAAGACAAAAGAGTGGTGGCAGAAATTAGACAATACTCGCTCCGGCAAAGCGGCTAAGGCCGGCATAGGAGCTTTATTTATCGCTTCCTCCACTGTAGCTTTGGGGTCCCTTATGGGCATTGCCCCCACGTCTCTACCCGCGATACTCGCCAGGCTGGGAACCAGAACAGGTGCGGCTATTGGAATGAATATGGCTGTAACATCTGACTTCACCAAAAAAATACTATCCAGCGAAAAGAATAGGATGGAAAAAGAAGGATGGAAAAAGCATATCGGCTGGGGAGATATCGCTTCAATATTAGGGCTCGGAGGTTCGGCCATTCTCACTGGAGGATTATCAATACCCTTAATCGGTTTAGGAGGATTGTTGTCAAAAAAGATACTTAATGAAATATTTGACGGAAAGATAGATAAATTAGAAAAAGGGAATACTGAAGAAAGCAATGCTGCGGCCAAAAAATTAAAGAGATGGAAAAGTATTTTGAACGGAGCAGCCACAATGGGCGTAGGGCTTGCCAGCATGGCTGTAGCGCACCATGAAGCAGAAGCGAAAGCCGAAGAGACAAAACATGAAGAGGAATTGAGGCGCCAAGAAGAACTTAAACATCAGGAGGAGTTGAAACATCAGCAAGAAATCAAACATCAGCAAGAACAAAAACATTTAGAAGAGCTGAAAGCAAAAATTGAAGAAGAAATAAAATTAAAAGACGCAACAGTCGGCAAAGGAGAAGGGATAGAACACGCTTTCATTAGGCAGATAGAACACGACCATGAATTAGCAAAAGAACTTGGGTTTAAAGGAGATATAAATGACGCTGAGGCTTTGCGTGAATTTGCTGGACGAGAAGCCGACATTATAGCCAGAGAACACGGATATGTGGATAATCAAGGGCACGAAGTGAGAATTGCTGAAGCAGACAAGGTAGCTTATGAAATTAAAATAGAAAATGGACATGTAATTGTAGAGGAAAAAACTGTCGGTGGGGAATTGCTTGAAACACACCATAAGGGAGACAAATTTGAACTTAGAGAAGGGGAAAAACTGGATGAATACGAACGCAGTTATACTAAACCTCAAGAAGTAATAGAAACAGATACGGAGAAACAAATACCAAGCGAATACGAAAATGCAAAAAATAATGAAGTGAGAAGTGAATATTCGGATGATTCAAAACCGGAAGAAGAAATAAAAAGCGGGTACTTTGATGAATCAAAAGAAAACATCCAGACTGAAACAAAAGAGTCAAAAAATTACATAAGTGAGTGGGATGGAGAAAAATATCAAAGGATACCGGTTGAGAACAACACATTCCAGATGGAAAGTATCCAAGATTGGGTAAATTCACCTAAAAATACTTACAACCTAAATGTGGAACAAGCAACGGAGTCCATAGAAAAAGGCTTAAAAATTATCTCCAACCTCTTCGAAAATAAGAACAGGGAAGAAATACAGATAATAGACCTAGCCTTAAAAGACCAAGCAAATAGAATGATGGGAATGGGAGAAAATGAGGTAGGAGGAATTTACCATCCCTTATATAAAATCGTGGATAAACTCCATGAAATAACAAAACTCGAGCCAATAAGTAAAACCTTTCTTAATATAGGAGAAACAAACGAGCAATATATAGAGAGAGCTCTATACAAAGCCGCTTCAATGGGCAAATTAGAGGAAGTTAGGTTATAATTATTATTAATTAATCAAAACTATGGATACAAACACACAAACAGCGCAAGGAGAGATTCGCAAAAATATTATTGAATTGTTTGAGATAGAGAAACTGCCGGAAGAAAAGCGAGAGGAGGCTATCACTCGCATCGGCAATATTATCTTCCAATCTGTTCTTATAAAAGCCCTTCCAGCTTTAAACGAAAAGGAGCTGGTGGAATATGAAAAAATGGTGGATAACCAGGTGGATGCTGACGTTTTTCTAGATTTTTTATTTGAAAAAATTCCTAATTTCTTGCAAATCGTAGCCGAAGAATCGGAGAATTTCAGAAAAGAATCAGCAGAAGTGTTAAAACAAATAAAATAAATTTTGTGTTATATTTGATGGATGAATCCCGAACGAAATAACGGGATTCGTTTATCAAAGTAAAAAATTCTGTCAGAAACAATAATGACAGGGTTTCGTGCGGGATGGAAGACCATCTGAAAGGACTGAATGAGAGGCAAAGAGAAGCAGCGGTTCATATGGATGGACCGCTTTTGATCGTGGCCGGGGCAGGGGCGGGAAAAACCAAGACAATAGCTCACAGAATCTTAAACTTGATAAAAAACGGAGTAGCGCCGGAAAAAATATTGGCCGTTACTTTTACTAACAAAGCGGCAAAAGAAATGCAAGAGAGAATTACAACGTTAATGTCAAGGACGCCCCTTGACACAAATAATTTGTCAAAGGGCGTCTTTGACATGAGACAAGAAACTATCCCTTTTGTCAGCACTTTTCATTCTTTAGGGGTTCACATAATAAAAGAAAATGCCAGAATCCTGGGACTGACAAGATATTTTACTATTTTGGATGAAGATGAATCAAAGACTTTCATAAAAGAGATTATAAAAGAATTAGGCCACGACCCGAAACAATATTCTCCTGGGAAAATACGGGCCATTATAAGCATAGAAAAGGGAAACTTTGTGGCTCTGGAAAAATACAGAGAAAGAATAAGCAATTCATTTCAAGAATTAGTCGCTAATGTTTGGAAAGTATACGAGGAAAGAAAAGCAAAAGAAAACTCGCTGGATTTTGACGATTTGCTTTTAAAAGCGACCAAATTATTGAGGGAACGAGAAGATATCAGAAAAATTTACCAAGAAAAATGGAAATACATACACATTGACGAATATCAAGATACAAACGAAGTGCAATATCTAATGTCTCGTTTACTTTCTGAAAATAATAAAAATATTTGTGTGGTAGGAGATGCCGATCAGAATATATATTCCTGGCGTGGAGCAAATTTAAAAAATATCTTAAATTTTGAAAAAGATTATCCAAACACGAAAATAATTCTGCTGGAAGAAAATTATCGGTCCACTAAAAATATCTTGGAAGCGGCCAATAAAATAATCAAAAAAAATAAATATAGGCCGGATAAAAATTTATTCACTAAAAATCCGACCGGAGAAAAAATCGGTTTCTATGAGGCGCTGGATGAAGCGGATGAAGCGGATTTCGTGGCGACAAAAATTTTGGAGATATTGGACAAGGCTTCAAGCAAAGTGCTCTCGGACTCACCACGAAAATTTTCTGCTGAAAATTTTCTCTGTCCGTCGCCGTCGTTCCTACCAAGGGTTCGCTCGAGAGCACTTTGTTCTACGCCATCTGACATCGCGATTTTATATCGCGCAAATTTTCAATCTCGCGCGTTTGAAGAAGCGATGTTGCGATACGACATCCCATATCAAGTTTTGGGGGTTAAATTTTTTGAAAGAAAAGAAATCAAAGACACTTTATCCTATCTCCGGGCAGCACTTAATCCAAAAAGTCTTTCTGATATAAAAAGAATAATAAATTTCCCGGCCAGAGGCATGGGCAAGGCTACTCTCGCCAAGATTTTCGCGAATGATACGGCAGAGTTGCTAGTTAAAACGAAAATAAAAATTGATAATTTCTACAAAATACTGGAAGAGATAAAAGAAAAAATAGAAAATGAGAAAGCGTCTGATGCAGTAAAATTCACGGTGAAAAAATCCGGCATTGAAACAGAACTCCTGGCTGGGAACGAGGACGACATGGAAAGACTGGAAAACATAAAAGAATTAGCTACCTTAGCCTTAAAATATGATAATTTAAAGGACGGAATGGGAATAGAGAAACTTTTGGAGGATGCAGCTTTGGTCTCAGATCAAGACGGGATTATGATAAATCAGGAGAAAAAAAAGGAAAAAAATAGTGTCAAATTAATGACCGTACACGCTTCAAAAGGACTTGAATTCAAAAATGTTTTTGTTGTAGGACTGGAAGACGGGCTTTTCCCCGTCTCCGCTAAAGCTACGGCGGGCAAGCCACACCAAGATAGGGATGAAGAAGAGGAAAGAAGACTTTTTTACGTGGCCCTTACTCGCGCCAAAGAAAAGTTGTTTTTATCCTTTGCAGATTTTCGCACTATTTTCGGTTCACGGCAAATTAACACACCGTCTGAATTTATTTCAGACATTCCGAGTGATATTTTAGAAAAGGAGGGAGAAAAGGGCGGAATAAAAACAATTTATGTATGAAAGCAAAAAAATCTTTAGGACAAAATTTTTTAAAGTCTGTACTAGCGCTCAATAAGATCGTGGAGGCCGGAGAGGTTTCTCAAAACGATATCATCTTAGAAATCGGACCAGGGAAAGGAACCCTGACAGAAAAATTATTAGAAAAGGCTGGTTGCGTAATCGCCGTTGAAAAAGACAGGAATCTTTTTGAGCTTTTACAAAATAAATTTAAAAAGGAAATTGAAGAAAACCCCACTTCGCATAAAGCTACGAATGGGCGAGGAAAACTAATTTTGATAAATGACGACATTCTTAACTTTCAGCTAGAGCCCAGTGGCCTAGCGCCTAGCGCCTATAAAGTTATCGCCAATATACCATACAACATTACCGGAGCGATACTGAAAAAATTTTTAGGGAACAATCCGCCAGCTGGCGGACAGCCAGAGCGAATGATACTTTTGGTGCAAAATGAAGTAGCTAAAAGAATAATGGCCAGGGATGGGAAAGAAAGCATTCTTTCAATCTCGGTAAAAGCATACGGAACCCCAAAAACGGTTATGAAAGTTCCCGCCAGATATTTTTCACCCGCTCCCAAGGTGGATTCGGCGGCAATCAGCATAAAAAACATTTCCAGAAAAATTTTCACCGAAAACAAGCTGAATGAAGGGCAATTTTGGCAAATAGTCCGCGCCGGCTTTGCCCATAAGAGAAAAAAGGTGTCTTCAAATCTGAAACAATATCTAAAAACACTGGACGGACGCCAGGCGTCCGTCCAGTCCGTCCAGTTGGGGAACAAAAGAGCGGAAGAGCTGACGCTTAGAGACTGGGTAAATCTCGCCAAAAGCATAGACCCCGATAGTAGATTTTAGCGATATTTGTTCCAAGCGCGCTAAAGTGCTTCGTTAAAATTCACTACGGGGTAGATATCAACAAATAAATTGGCGTCTATAAAAAAATACTGATACAATACATGTATGAGAAAAGGCATCATTCTTGTTTTGCTGATAGTTTTTTTGGCGTTTGCGGGCGCTAAAATAGTAAAAAGCGACGCTGTCCCTGCGACTGCAGCTCGTGCCCCTTCCGTTTCCGCGGGATTTTTCGGCGGAAGAATAATCAACACGAAAGCGCTAGAAATAGAAGCGTTAGAAGGGGTTAACTTTGAGTGCATTGTAGTCGGCAGCACAATTTCAATCATACCGATCGGTTCACCTGCCGGCACTCCGGCCAGTTATTTCATACCGACTTTCATAACATCAAAAACTAGAACAACGCCATCAGTGGGACAACTTATTCTTGGCAAATACAGCACAAAAACACCAATAACTTGTATTTTTAAGGGAATCCCACCAGTTACTGTGGTAGTCAATTTAGACACCATCACTCTCTTTGGAACTTCAAGCGGAGGAGCCAGTGCCGCAAAAGGTAGAGACAGAGCCAGTGCCGTGCCAGGTGGTCCAGCATCTCCGGGAGGGGCAAGGGGAGCATATTAGTATAAAGTTCGTAAAGTAGAAAGTTTATAAAGTTATAAAGCAAACACAAATACAAAAAGAAAAACAATGAATTTTAATAATGAAAAATATTTAAAATATCTGCCGAGCAAAAAATTCACGCTAATAGCCAGTATTGCCGTCGTTTTGGCAATAGCTATTTTTATGATCTTTTTTATGTCTTCAAAAAATGAAAATTTCTCCGCTACTAAAGAAAAAAACGGCTCTGCTTTGAAAATACAGAACCAGACAATTTTGGATTTAATCCAGAACGACAGCGATGGCGACAAAGTAGCCGATTGGGAAGAGACTCTATGGGGCACGGATAAAAATAAAAAAATAACTTTCAACGACACGCCAGACGCCACTTATATAGAAAATAGGAAAAAGGAACTGAAAATAGAACAAAACATAAGCATAGATGAAAAAAAATTGACGGAAACCGACAAATTCGCCAGAGAATTTTTCACCAGCTTTACCGCTTTGAAATCTTCTGGACAAGTGGATGCTAATACCATCAATAGTTTTTCTAATTCTCTCGGGCAAAATATAGTGAACCCGAATTTAATTGACCGCTATTCGGAAAAAGATATAAAAATAAGCTCCCAAAATGACACGGCTTCAAAAGAAGGATACTACGAAACTATGAAAAATTTATTTAAAAATTACCAATCAACCGAAGGCATAGGGGACGAATTGGATATTATGAGCAGCGGGCTCGTTTCCTATTCAGCCGATTCAACAAAAATCAGCCTGGAACAATATAATAAATTGAACACCATCGCCGCTGCCTATCAAAATTTCGCAAAAGAGGTGATAGAAATAGAGGTTCCTAGCAATCTTGTCCAGTATCATCTGCAAATCGCCAACAGTTCCAATAACACCGGAATTAGCGTGCTTAATATGGGAAAAGTGATAAATGATCCGGTGGTCGGCCTCTCCGGACTTTCCCAATATCAAAAGTATAGTGATGAATTAATCAAAGCGGTAACGGACTTAGAAGCAGTGCTAAAACAATGATACAATTTTAAACAGATGCAGAAAAAATATTTTTATAACTCAACAATTTCTTCACTGCTTGTTTTAAGCATTGTGCTAGTACCGTTCCACGCTTTCCCCAAGGAAGTGAAAGCCCAAAGCATAAGCGGGTATGTGAGCGGGCTGGCGCCAATGATACTCACTTTGCCTCAGTGCAAGAACGTGATCGGTAGTGGAATAAGCAGTTTGTTTAGCGGGGGCGAAGATTTATTCAATTCAGCAAATTTGGCGGACGAGGCTAAGCCATTAGGGGATATAGTCAATTCAGCGGCTAGTAAATTTGATTCTGTCAATGTTAATATATCCGGCACGGCGGAAGGAAAAGCAATCCTGGAAACAAGAGAAAAAACCGAAAAAATAGAAGCCAGCACTGCTTCCATCAGAGAAAACTCCACCTGCATCCAAAGCATCGGGCGATTGATTATTAAAATGCTTTTGCAAAAATTAACGGTCAGCACAGTGAACTGGATAAACAGCGGTTTTGACGGCAGTCCGGCTTTTATTCAAGACCCGGGAAAATTTTTTGGAGATATAGCCAAAAATGAAATACTGCAATTCGGCTTGGAGATAAACAACCCAGAATTGTTTCCGTTCGGTAAAGCCTGGATGCAAAACACAGCTATAGCTTTTAATAATAAATTCCAAGATAACGCGCGATATTCTTTAAATGAGCTCATCCAAGAAACTACCCCGGAATATTCCGCGGCAACTTTTCAGGAAGATTTCAGCCAGGGGGGATGGAATGCCTGGACGGCTTTAACGCAAGTGCCGGCCAACAATCCTCTTGGTTTTAAATTGATGGCTGACAATGAAATACAAAGAAGATTAGCGGGAACAACCCAGTCCACGGCCGAATATGTGCATGATGCTTTAGCGCAAGCAAATGGATTTCTAGGAGACCAGCGTTGCGCAGAACCGAAAGGGGTTACAAAAGAACAGAATGACGCTTATCTGAGAGGAGAAAGCGCAGATACGACTGTTCAACCCCGTAAATGTGAAAGATGGGAGTATGTCACCCCCGGAAAGCTCATATCCGAAGCGGCAACCACGGCTATCAATTATCAGAACAATGCTTACTTGGATGTGGAAGATTTAAATGACGCTGTGGCGGCTGTCTTGGATGCCCTTTTAAGCCAGTTTTCTTCCAATATTATGGAAAAAGGGTTTGCTAACTTGACAGACCAAGGATCTGATGGAAATTTGATTTTCAGTTCGGATGCCGGATTTAATTTTACCAGCCAGACAGAAAAGGATTTTTCACCCGTCCACCTCACCAGCTCTTGGCTTTCCGCTAACCCAAATTTTAATATCAGAACAGGTCTCACGCAGGCATTAGCAGACGAGCAAAGAACTTATTCTGACAAACTTGCGCTACAAAATAAGGAACTTTCCTCTACCACTGATGGGAGAGAATATAGACTTGACGAAATTGCGGGGATATCCAACGCTTATGGCCTGATTCCAACTATAAATCAATTAGATTTCTGCATCCCGGGGCCTCATCCCGGGTGGGAAAATGAAGTTCAAAGAACATTGTCGGATATAGTGATACCGGGAGCAAGTTCGTCATATGTTGGAACTAGCTTCTTTACCACTATTATCAGTTCTATCCCCATTATTGGTGGAGTATTAGGCTCATTATTCGGCGACGACGAACCTAGTGCTTTGGAACTTTCTTTATCAGCTAGAAAACAATACTCTGATATGTTTCGTGATTTAACAGGTTATCATCTTCGAGTTCGTGAAAGTACAGATGCAGGAACCCTAAAACAACAAGAAAATAATGTATCCAGCAATCTTGGATTAATGCAGGTTTTTAATAAAATATTGAACAGATATATCAATATAATGAATAAAACATATTTTTCCAGTCCGGAAATATTGCCAAATATCGCCGAGGAGGCAGCCTTAAACTTTAATCAACTGGTCGGTTACAGTCAAATGATAAAAAACAATGAAGATAAAATATCCTTTTTAAAAACCACTGTAAATATATTAGGAGAAATAAAAAGCGCCGTGGATGAGCTCAATCTGGAATTAGAAAGCGGGCAAATAACCGAAGAGGAATACGAAAACAATTTGAAACCGCAAATCAACGCTTTCGGCAGACTTTCTTCCAGTATGGTAAATGGTTCCGATATTGCCGATGCCGATAATACATCAAAACAAATCGTTGATAAAAAAAATTACATCTATGACAATCTTTTAAAAGGACCTTATGGTTGTGAAACATTTCTTGCAGACCCAAACAATATAAAAAATTTCCCGTCGGTAGGAACAGGAAATAACGATTGGGGTAAATACAACGTCAATTCTGTCAAAAGAATGTCATATCCTTTCCAAATTTTTTATGATTATAATAAATTTGAAAATGGAGCAGCTTTGCCCGATCCATGGACCAGCTGCGACACCTCCAATCCGCCTGAAAGTTGTAATAATAAAATGCCAATTACCGGAAATACACTAGGCCCGGGATTTTTAAGCTTCGTTCTTTTTTCAAACTATAATGCAGCAGAGGCAGAAAGATTGGATATAACTGATTTGGTTGATAATTATCATCAAGTTCAGGACGTACCACTTGGAAAATTAGGCCAAGACGACCGTCTACGATTTGAAAATATAATCAACATCTACTAGAAAAAGTAATTACGAATTACGAGAAATACAAAGGTAAAATTATAAAGTAAAATGCAAAGAAATATATCAAAAAATAAAAACACCTGCAAGAAAATAATAGCTTTCTTTGTAATTCTGCTAAGCGTCGTTTTTTATTTCAATGGAAACGTTAAGATCGCACATGGAGCTTCTATAACAATAACTGCTCCATTTGAGGGGACAAATCTGGAAAAAGGCAAAACAACTGTGATTATGGGAAGCGTCTTCCCAAACACTCTGGTGGCAGTATCTTACACTCTAAAACTTTACAAAGGCAGTCAGTTTATAAATGAAATCGGGTCTGGTATCGCCGGAGGCTCTTTAGGGCTTTACCATTCATGGACAGTGCCAACCACTCTTAATTATGGAAACGATTATAAAATTGAAGCTGTCTGGAACAATAATAATTCTTCGTCTTTTTCACCTGTTTTTTCAATCGGCAATTCTTCGGACATCCCTCCGACCGTAGACATATCAGCCAATCCAATATCAATCACCCCCGGCCAATCATCATATATCCTCACCTGGTCTTCCACCAGAGCCAGCTCTTGCGCCAGCAGTGAATTTCCAACCGGCAATGCGGTAAATAACAGCACAGGAGTATCAACTGGAAATCTTACCACATCAAAAATTTATAAAATCACCTGCATCGGGCCTACTGGAAACGCTTCCGATCAGGTTACGGTTATAGTTTATCCCGTTTATTATTCCAGTCCACAAGTTGATGTCTCTCATTTGTATATCAAAACCTGTCCCGAAATCTCCGTTCCCCAGTGCCAAAATACTATCCCGGTCACCGACACAACCGCAGTGCTATACGGCGTAGGGGGACCGGATCTTACCCTGAATCCAAAACTTCAAACTACGGCTTATTTCCGATATTCAAAATCAGCTATCCCTCCCATCTACTGCAACGACACATACGGCACGAATATGCTCTCCACACCAGACATAGCTTTGGGCGCAGATGGAGAACCGAGACTTTTTTCCCAGATGGTATCGGGATTGACTCCGGACACCATCTATTATTACTGCGCCATTGTTTCCAACAAAAAAAATATCGGTTATGGGGGAGATGAGATAGTGAAACAATTTCATACCAATCCTCTAAAAACCAGAGCTACCACAAGCAATGCTACGCATATTGCTTCAACTTCGGCTACTCTAAACGGTTCTTACAGTTCCGTCAAAACCGTCAAAACTTATTTCAAGTATAAAGAGGAACCAAAAACGAAAATCAACTTCTTGTCTTTTGATTCCATAAAAGAATTTATCGCAAAAAAAATAATAAATACCGCCTTGGCTCAAACGCCTTCGTTCTGGAAAATAGTCGGTGAAAAAAATCATCCCATAAGCAATTACAGCAACCTTTACGGAAATATTAGTTTCAAATTAACCGGATTAAAACCGTCCACCAGATATACTTTTATGGCGGTGGCAGAGAGCGGGACAGGAAGCAATTTTGAAATTACCAACGGCACTACTCTCAGTTTTACCACGAGCACCTCCAGTAATATCGGCGGAAGAGGAAGTGGTGAAGATAACGAAACAACTTGCACACCACCGAATATTTTAAATAAATTCAATGTTTGCGTAAATCCACTAGAAGCGAAATGCGTTTCTCCGCAATATATTTTAAATAAATTTAATGTTTGCGTGAAGCTGTCAGAAGCAACAAAATGCATCTCTCCGCAATATTATGATTTGCAAATCAGAGATTGCGTCAACCCTATATCCTGCTATCCATACAAATTTTTTCCTCCGACCAATAGTTGCATAACTCAGCCAGTCTGCGAATTTCAGGAAGTTCTAAATAAACCGACCAACACTTGCGCGGACCAACCAACATCGGATTTCTGTGAGACACATTTAACGGACCCGGAATGTTCATATGGAGGTGGGTGGACTTGGAACGGCTCCAACTGGGTAAATGGCATTTGGAATGGCATAAATTGGGTAGTGGATAACTGGACAGGACATTGGAACAGTGGAACGAATAATGGTAATAACAACGGTAATAACGTAGGAATAATAAACTCTACCCCGCTATCTTTAGGGCAGACCGCCACCCCGCCAAATCTGGCAATAGTGCGCTATCATGAAGGCATTGAAACGGTTTTCGCTAGGCAAATTATCAGAGATTTAAATTTCGCAAAATTATATGGCTACCAGGAAGGAACAAGTCTGCAGATTTTTGCCGAGGATCTTGCCCATCTTTTCGCCAAAGCGTTCGGCTATATTGACGGCAATGGAAAGGAAATTCGGATCAGTCCGCCGGATGTGGCGGCCTATCAACTGGCGCTTATTGGAAACAAGCTGACTGTGTATGAATACTACGGCCAGGAAATAATGAACATCAGAAACACAACCACCGTCTTTAAGAGCCCCTTCTACTATGAATATTATTTCAAAAAGAATTAGATGCTGGGTTCTGGGGACTAGGTTCTAGAAAAAAGAAGATGGGAAAATCAAAAATAAAATTAAATAAGAACTTGAAGTCACAATCTGTAATTTCAAGTCTAAGGTCACAAATTGTGACTTTGAAACAAATTTGACAATGTATATACATAACGCTACAATTAAAAATGAGGGTGGTCGAACAATTAAGAATGTTGTTGGTTTTGAATGGGATAATGGAAACAAAGGAAAAAACTTTTTAAAGCATAAAATAAGAGACGAGGAGTGCGAAGAGGTGTTTTTTGACCATAAAAAAAAGATTCTTATGGACAAAATCCACTCAGGAAAAGAGGAACGCCATATACTAATAGGCAAGACAAAAAAACAAAAGTTGATCTTCTTGGTTTTCACCATCAGAAAAAACAAAGTAAGAATAATCTCAGCCAGAGATCTTAATAAAAAAGAATATAAATTATATGAATAAAAAAATTCCAAAATTTAAAAACGAATCCGCAGAAAGGGCTTTTTGGTCTAAGTTCAATCTTGCCAAAAATTTAAAGGCAAGTGATTTTGAAAAAGCGTCATTTCCCAACCTAAAGCCTTCTTCTCAACCTATTTCTTTGCGCCTGCCATCGCATCTGATCGCGAGAGTAAAAGAACACGCCAATGAGCTTGATATGCCATATCAATCACTGATGAAGAAATATATAGCGCAAGGCATTTTATCGGAAGTGTAAAAGCCCAGCTAGGCAAGACCTAGCGGAAGACAAGAAAAATTAGGTGCTAGGGACTAGGTTCTAGGTTCTAGAAAAAAGCAAATGAAAAAAGAAATGGGAAAATTTTTCAAAAAAACCTTAATACTGCTAATCATCACAGCTATTTTCCTAGCGCCTGTTTCGGGCGGGGTGAAAATAAATAAAAAAAATAATTTAGCGGTTTAATATGTTAAAATAACATTATGACAACAAAAGAAATTAGGGATGCAATAAAATATTGGGAGGCCACTGCTGAAAGAGATTATGATACAATGCTTGGTCTTTTTAAAATTAAAAGATTCCCTGAAAGTTTGTTTTTTGGACACATAGTTCTCGAAAAAACTTTAAAAGCTCACGTTGTACAAAATACAAATGAACAACCACCATATACACACGACTTGCTAAGATTGGTAAAATTAGCAAAAACTATACACAATAAAGAAGAACTGGAATTATTAAAAATAATCAATGTTTTCAATCTCCGTGCCAGATACCCAGAACAAAAATCAAAACTCTATAAAATATGTACAGAAAAATATACAAAAGATAAATTAGAAAAAATCACAAAATTATATAAATCATTATGTCAGAATTAGAAGTAAAAAAAATAATAAAAAATTATGTAAAAAAACTACGAGCTGAAAATTACCCTATTTCAGCTGCTTACCTGTTTGGCTCTTATGCAAAAGGGAAAGCAAATAAATGGAGTGATATCGATACGGCTATTATCTCTCCAAAATTTAAAAACCGTTTCGGAAAAAGTTATATGAGGCTTTGGGATTTTCGTGAGGAAATAGATAATCGTATTGAACCACATGGTTTTACAGCAACAGATTTTAAAAATCTAGCTGACCCATTAGTTTACGAAATCAGAAAGACTGGAATAAAAGTAGTATAGCCAGTGCTTTAGGTGCTGGCTACTGGCTAAAATGCTAAGTGAAAAATCAAGATGAAAAAATATTTATCAAAAATTCTTATATCGGTGATAATGCTGGCTATTTTCCTGGCGCCTGTTTCGGGTGGGATAAAAATAAATGAAAACAAAAATCTAGCGGTAGAGGTGGAAGTAAATGAGGCCAGGGCACAAACAAAATGTGATGAGATAGGAAAACCTTGTGTTGTTATGGAAGAAGTACAAATAAATAGAAATTCAGCAAAGTTTAATGTAAAAATTATAAATATAAAAGGAGAATTTACTACTGGTTCTTATGGTTTAATAATAAAATTAACTGGAAATACTACTGAGAGCGAAACAATAACTACAGAAACAATCTATTTTATAATAACAGAAGAAACGGAAGAAACTGAGACACAAACACTTTGTATTGGCCAAACGGGTTGTGATAATAATGATAGTACACTACTTACCGAAAACACAAGTTATACACTAATTGCAGGCCCTCTTCCCTTACAAAGTATACAATCAAAAATTACATTCACTACAGCAGTAAAAGATAGTGGGAAAAACGGTTCTGCTGGTAATTTAAGGGTATACCAAACCACCGAAGAAGATTTTGGTTGTGATATTATGCCCCCTGGTGTCAATATTGGAGGTTGTGTTTTACAAGTATTTTTTATACTTTGGCAAGCAACGGCATTGGTTGCCAGACTGGCAGGGCATTTTCTTGATTTCTTTATCTATTATGCTACCGACAGCGCTTCTTACACTAATACTTTCGTGTCAAAGGCCTGGGCCGCAGTTCGAGACATTGCCAATGTGTTTTTCATTATTGCTCTTCTTTTTATAGCCATCAAGACAATACTAAATTTGAATGTCACAAACAACAAAAAACTGATCGGCGCAGTCATTATAGTTGCTTTGGTTATAAATTTTAGTTTGTTCACCACTAAAGTGGTTATTGACGGCTCAAATATACTGGCAAAAATATTTTACAATAATATAACTTCAACAAAAGCAGGAAGTACAGATGCTGCGATTGGAGCCGGGGGAGAAAAATCTATTTCAGTAGGACTGGTTGACAAATTTAACCCGCAAAATATTGTAATGGACGCTTATAATGCAAATCTCGGGTTAGGTTATGCTATTTTTCTGACACTTTTGCTTATGGCTGTTACTCTTTATACAGCTTATATCTTTTTCTCGGTGGCCCTCTTGTTTGTCGCCAGAGTCGTTTCCCTTTGGATTTCAATGATATTTTCGCCTATCGCTTTCGCATCCTATACCGTGCCATTTGAAATACCCGGTTTCGGTCACAAGGAGTGGTGGAAAAATCTTCTGGAAAACGCATTTCTTGCTCCTTTGTTTGTATTCTTTCTTTATATAATAGTAATGTTCACGGAATTCTTGGGTGAAATTACAAAATATCAAAGTGACCCTAGTCTGAGTGATTTTACAGGTATAATGCGACGCTTGCTGACTATGATAATTCCTTTCATCATCATCGTCATGCTTCTAACAAAAGCAAAAAACATGGCGGTAAAGTTCTCCGGAGATATGGGTAAAGCAGTAATGACAGGAGCAAAATTGGTTGGTGGTCTGGCTTTGGGTGCAGCGACAGGGGGAACAGCATTAGCTCTTAGAGCAACTGCAGGCAGAGGCTTAGCTGCTGCTGCAAATTCTGGTTGGGCTAAAAAATGGGAAGCAAAAGGTTATGGTGGAGGTATGGCTAGAAGTGTATTAAAGGCTGGAGGCAAGGGAAGCTTTGATCTGCGAGGGATAAAAATTGCCGGTAAAGACTTAGCTTCAACAGGATTAAAGGTAAATGCTCTTCCTGGTAGACTTGGTAAAACACAAGAAGGTGGATGGGAAAAAACTAGAAAAGACAAAGTAGAAAAGAGACAAAAAAGAGCCGAGGAGTTAAAAGTTGGTGAAGATGAAAAGATAACTCAGAAAATTAACAGAGCAGAAATGGACTTACAGGTGATATTAAACAAGGTTGCTGCAGATTTCCAAAGAATAGACAAAGGATTAGAAGATGAGAGACAAAAGAAAAACGATTCAGTGCGTGGATCCAATGATTACAACGATGCAGTGAATGCAATTGCAAGATTAAAAGCAGAGAAAAAAGGAATAAAAGATGGAACTGCACAAAACGCGCCTAAGGTGATAGGAGGAGAAAATAATGGAAAAACTATTCATGATTTAGAAAATTCAAGTACTGGTATAATTACAACATTAAAAAATCAAAAACAAACTGAGAGCAGAACAAGAACAACTAACTTCGCCAATACAATACAGGGAAATAAATTTACAAGAATATTTGCTGGTAGAGGGGGCAAAGCAAACAGAGAAGCACAACATAAAATAATAATGGAATCAAAATTAGATAGTGGAACAAAAACATAAAATAATATATGACTGAAAAATCAAAAAATTTAATAAAAGAGGGAATGTTGAATTTACCAAAAGAGGTACAAGAAGCGATTGATATTTCTAATTGGGAAAATATGTCTGCAGAAATTGGAAAGAGGTATTTACTTGATGAAAACGAAATTAACACTCTTCAACTAGAGACAGCTTCTTTTTTACTCGGTCTCGTTGACGAAGAATTATATACAAAAAATATTGAAGATTCTGTTGGTATAAGCAAAAACGAAGCGGAAAAAATCGCAGAAGAAGTGAATCAAAAAATATTCAGACCGATATATGAAACTTTGTCTAAAAATATTGAAGAAAAATTGAAAAATAAAAGTCCGAACTGGAAACATACGGTTGATTTTATAACTTCCGGCGGAGATTATTCTGCTTTTATGGAAAAAAATAATGCAAGTAAAGAAAACGAGGCCTTTAAGACAACCACTTTAGATAACAGTTCAAAAATTGAAGATATTAAAAATAAGTTTGTTATATAATAAACATTATGGATACACCGATGGACATATTAAAAATAAAAATAGACAAGGCCAGAGACGTGTTGCCGGAAGAAAGTCGTCGCGCTATTGACGCTATCGACTGGAAAACAGTCATTTTGGCGATGAGAGCAGAAAAAGGCTACAGCTATACGCAACTGGAAGACCTTGAAACTGAAACCGAACTATTGCTTTGCGGGCTTATCAACCCAGAAGATTACCCAAAAGAATTAGAAAAAAGAATGGGCATACCAAAACCCCAAGTGGATGTATTGGTAAACGAAATGAATGAAAAAATCTTCAAAAAAATCCGTGAAGAACTGGTAAAAAATATTGAAAGGAAAAAAGTTCCTGAAAAAAGTTCCGACAACTCAGATGTTTTGAATGAGAATATTGAAAGCAGGGAAGAGATGCTGAAAAAAATAGAAAACCCACCTGCCAGCAATACTTACAGTATAGCTAAGGCAGGCAGGGAACTTACGGCTGAAAATGAACTTCCGGCAGGAGATCTGGAAGAACAAAAAGGGGAACCCTTGGAAAATTCCCCAAGGGTTCCCCTTGGTAATCCACTGGCGCAAAAACTTTCCGGGTCTTTCAAAATTCCAGCCGTGGAAACAAACCACACACTCACTAATATGACAAACCTCCAACAAAAAGAAAAAACGAATCCCCCCAAAATAGACCCCTATAGGGAGATACCGCAATAAATCTATATGCAATTCAAGGTACCACAATTTTTAGAAATAGAAGACAAGATTTTCGGCCCGTTCACTTTCAAGGAGTTCGTTTATCTGGCCGGTGGAGCGGGTTTGTGTTATGTGCTGTTCAAACTACTGGGGCTCTTTTTAGGCGCCATTCCAATTCTAATAGTGGCGGGACTTTCTGCCGCTCTTACTTTTTATCGTCCGAACGGAAAACCCTTTATCAATATGCTGGAAGCCGGAATGAAATACGCCATGCAAGACAAGCTCTATATATGGAAAAGACGCAAAAGTAAAACAAGCGCCAAAGAACAAAAAAACATAGAAACAGCGGAATTAAAAAAAGAAACAATGGACCAGGGCGGGGTAAGGCTAAGCGGAAGCAAGCTTCGGGATTTGGCCTGGAGTTTGGACGTGCTGGATCTTAAAAAAGAACAGTCCCGTTAGAAGCCGCGGTCGCAGTTTAAAAAATACAAATATGTTAATCGGAAAAATAAAAATTAATAGAATAATAAAGCAAAATCGCGAAGAGTTGACCGCGACCTGCTTCTAACGGGATGGCATTAAGCGCAAAAGCAACTCAAGAGTTCGTACCAATCAAGGAAGTCCGTGATGGTATAATCGTCTTAAAAGACGGAGGACTTCGGGCCATCATTCTAGCCAGCTCGGTCAATTTATCTTTGAAATCGGACGATGAACAAAAGGCTACCATCCTTCAATTTCAAAATTTTCTGAATACTTTGGATTTTTCGGTCCAAATATCAGTACAATCAAGAAAGTTGGATATCAGACCCTACCTTTTGCTTTTGGAGGATAGGATAAAGGTGCAGAATGAACCCCTGCTCAAGTTGCAGACAAAAGAATATGTGGAATTTATTAGAAATTTTACCGAATCGGTGAGTATTATGACCAAAAGTTTTTTCGTGGTAGTGCCTTATACATATGTCAGCCTTAAAAAAGGATACGGGATTTTTGGGAAATTCTTTTCAAGAAAAAGCCGAAGGGAAGAGGATTTTAAAGAACAGCTGGACTTTGAAGAAAAAAGGTCCCAGTTGGAACAGAGAGCCAGCGTCATACAGCAAGGACTTTCCCGTTGCGGTATAAAGTCCGCCCAATTGGGCACGGAAGAAGTGGTAGAGGCATTTTATAAAGTTTTCAATCCCGGAGAGTTGGAGGGTAAAATAGAGTTAGAGCAATAGCAAAAAAACAAATGTCAATTTTAGATAAATTGTTAGGAAAAAAGAATCCTGTTTCAGACGAAACGAAAAAAACCGAAATAAAAGGAGCGGATGCTTCCGTTTTGGCGGTGTTGCCGGAAGAAATCTATGAGTCGGCCAAACTGGAACTGCAAGACATTATCGCGCCCTCGGCTTTAAAGATTGAAGCCAAATCCATAAACTTAGGCGATAAAATCGCCCGCACTTTTTTTATAATATCCTATCCCAGATTTTTGAGCGATAATTGGTTTTCACCGATAATAAATTTGGACAAAGTTTTTGATGTTTCAATTTTCATTCACCCGGTTGACACCTCTCTCGCTTTGCGACAATTCCAGAAAAAAGTGGCCGAAGTGCAGAGCCAAATAAATGTACGGGAAAGCAAAGGAATGGTACGCGACCCGATGCTTGACACCGCTTATCAGGATTTGGAAGAACTGCGCAATAATTTAATTCAAGCGCAGGAAAAAATATTTGATGTAAGCATATACATTACCGTCTACGCCGACAACGATCTGGAACTCTTCAAGGTTGAAAATGAAATAAAGTCCTTGCTGGAATCAAAATTGATATATATCAAACCAGCGCTTTTCCAGCAAGAAGAGGGTTTCAAAAGCGTCATCCCACTAGGTAATGATTTGCTAAATATCCACCAAAAGCTGAATTCGGAACCGCTTTCAAGCGTTTTCCCTTTCATTTCTTTTGATCTTACCTCCGACGTCGGAATACTTTATGGAGTGAATAGGCATAATTCAAGCTTGGTAATCTTTGACAGATTTTCGCTGGAAAATTACAACTCCGTAACTTTCGCAAAATCCGGCGCGGGTAAAAGCTACGCCACTAAGCTGGAAATACTGCGATCTTTGATGTTTGATGTTGATATCATCGTGATAGACCCGGAACGAGAATATGAATATCTGGCTGAAACCGTAGGGGGGAGGTATTTTAATATCTCTCTTTCCTCAAACCATCACATAAACCCTTTTGATTTGCCTATCCCGCGCGAAGACGAATCGGCTGAAGACGTTTTAAGGTCAAACATTATAAATCTAGTCGGGCTTTTCCGACTGATGCTGGGTGGGCTTACTCCGGAGGAAGACTCTATGGTGGATCGCGCCATCTCGGAAACTTATGCCATGAAGGATATAACTCCGGACTCTGATTTTTCAAATATTGAACCACCCCTCCTCTCCGATTTTGAAATGGTATTGGCTGGCATGGAGGGAAGCGACTCTGTAATGCAAAGGCTGGTTAAATATACTAGAGGTTCCTGGTCCACTTTTCTGAACAGGCCTTCCAATGTGGATATCAATAAAAAATTCGTGGTCTTTTCCATTCGGGATATGGAAGATGAATTAAAACCAGTGGCTATGTATATAGTAATGCATTACATTTGGATTACTATCCGCAAAAATCTAAAAAAACGCCTGCTGGTAGTTGACGAAGCGTGGTGGATGATGAAATCCGAGGATACGGCTTCTTTTTTGTACTCCATCGCCAAGAGAGGCCGAAAATATTTTCTGGGTCTTTCTACTATTACTCAAGACGCGGCAGATTTTATGAAATCCTCTTATGGGGTACCCATTATAACCAACTCTTCCATCCAGCTTCTGCTGAAACAATCGCCTACCACTATTGATGTCCTGCAGAAAACTTTCAACCTGACAGACGAAGAAAAGTACCTGCTTTTGGAATCCGGGGTAGGGGAAGGCATATTTTTCGCCGGACTAAAACATGTGGCTATAAAAATCATCTCTTCCTATACCGAAGACCAAATTATCACCTCAGATCCGTCTCAGATACTGTCTATCAAAAAAGCCAAACAAGATTTGGAAGAAACGGAGGCAAAACAAAAAAGTTAGGTTCTAGGTTCTAAATGTTAGCTGATATATAATAAAGGAAATGGAAAGAAAATATTTAATTTTAATTTTAATACTATTCACTGTTTTTGCTGGATCTTCTACCGGCGCTCAGGTGCGCGACACGGATATTGTTCTTAGCATATTCCCCCAATATCCAGGCCCAAACCAAGATGTAAATGCCGTCTTAAACAGCTATGTGACCGACCTTGATAAAGCGAACATTTCCTGGTTTATGGACAACCAAGAAGCAAGCACAGGCATCGGTAAAAAATCTTTCTCTTTTAGAACGGGGACCTCAGGTGTTTCCTCAAATTTAAGCGCAATGATAGACACCATAGACGGGCAAAGCGTAGTAAAAACAATAAACATAACGACCGCAGGCGTAGATCTTCTCTGGGAAGCCTATGATTCTTACACTCCCCCTTTCTATAAGGGGAAAGCGCTAGTTCCCAGCCAGGGAGCATTTAAGGTGATAGCAATACCCAGTTTAACAACCCAAAACGGAAACATAAATATGAACAATTTGTCTTATGCCTGGACAAAAGACGGCAAATTACAAACTAATTCCTCCGGGTGGGGTAAAAACTATTTTACATTTCAAAACAGCTACTTAGATAAAAACAACGAGGTTAAGGTAGTAGTGTCAGACATAACGGGAAGTATGAACGCTTCCGGGAATATAATTTTAAAAACAGCCAATCCAAAAATAATATTCTACAAGAATGACCCATCGCTTGGCACTTTATGGCAAGGGGCTTTAAATAACGGATTTACCGTAAGCCCAGACGGGGAAACGTTTGTGGCCGAACCTTATTTTTTTTCACCTAAAAATATAGACTCTTCAAATCTGTCTATTGACTGGTTCCTAAATGGAGAAAAAACACAGGCCCCGGGCCGGAAAAATATTCTGGCCATCAGGCCGGAGGGGGGACAATCCGGAAGCGCGACCATAAAAGTCGTCATTAACAATATCAAAACGCTTTTCCAAAGCGGAAGCGGACAGTTGCAGGTAAATTTTTAGATGAAAAAGATAATAATAATTATATATTTACTAACATTGCTTTCGGGGATATTAACAATGCCCCGAAATACTAGCGCGGCTTGTGACCCAGAGACAAAACCAGGTTCATTTGTTCTCTGTGTTAACGATTATTCAATAGAAAAAAAGGCTTCCGCTCAGATAAAGGTCAGGGTATTCGAGACGCCAAATGCAAAAGTAATATTTAGCATTTCTCCGGAAAACAATGGGGGGTCTATCGCTCCGAGTAGCTGCAACACAGACGGCAACACAAGCAAGAATGCCATAAATGAATGCTCTGTGTATTTTGATGCCGCAGAAACAGCAACCGAAGGAATATTCACTATTACCGCGTTTGGTTCTGACGGAAAATTTCCAATTGCTTCTGTTAATATTGAAGTAAAAGGCGGGAAAGGCACATCTACCGATCCGAAAATAGAATGCGAAAAAGATCCAAAAAAGATATGGAACTCACTGACCCAGATATGTAGTGATAAGCCCTCTGTTGAAACCTGTAAGGCCGCGGGAATGGATTATGACGCGGAAAAGAAGATATGCAAAGAAAAAGTTTTAACGGAAAAAAGTTGCGAAGACCAAGGAAAGGTTCTCAATGAAGAAAAAACTGCTTGTGTAACCAACACAGACACAACTTACACCCCGCTTGCCCCCTTGCCCGGGCTTCCTGAGGGTATAGCTTTTGAAACTGACCCAGATATAAATTCATGTCCCTTCGGAAAATATTTGAACATAATCATTAAGCTAGTTATTGGTTTTGCTGCCGTACTGGCCATGGTAATGATTGTAGCAGGAGGAATAGAATATATGACCAGCGAGCTAGTTTCCAGCAAAGAAGCCGGCAAGGAAACAATAAAGAATGCAATACTGGGACTGCTTATCGCCCTAGGTTCTTATCTTATTTTAAATACCATAAATCCCCAGCTCTTGAGCGTGTGTTTGGACAAATTACCAGAAGCAACGATAGTAATAGAGGAAACGCCTGAATCTTCTTCTCCTTTTACTCCAATTTCAAAAGATAAATTAACAAATCTTGGCGTCACCTGCCCTGGCAGCGGCGGAAAAGGAAAACTTATTGAAATAGCAACAAGTTTTAATAATAAAGTTTATTATAACCAAGACAAAAGAGGAACAATTAGTGATAATAAAATCTATCTCGACTGTTCTTCTTTTATTATTCAAGTTTATAAATGCGCTGGATTAAATCTATCTGGAACATATACTGGAAACATATTCAATGAAACATACAAAAATAAAATTAATTCTGATGGAACAAAAATCGAAGGTGATGGCAACCTGAATATTGGAGATTTATTTGGTTGGAAACCAGGAGAAAATAATAACATATATGGACACATAATGATGTATAGTGGCAATGGAAAATATATAGATGTTCATGGTGGCGACGAAGGAAGAAGCGGGAAAGCTGTTAATCTTAGTGGTTCCATAACAAAATACATAAAAATAATTAATTATATAATCCCTGCCCCTTAAATGTATTTTTTATGTCAAAAAGAAATCTTATTTTATTAATAATAATCCTGGCAATCATAGCAGTTGTCGCTTTCGGATTTTTCTATTTCAACCAACCGACAAATACAGCTACAGAAGGAGGTAACTCCGGCACAAATTTCATCGCAAACTTTTTGCCATTCGGTAAAAGCAAAACCACCGCGCCTACGGATACCGCGATTCCAACAGACATATCCGGATACGAACCTCCAACCGAAGAAGAGCAGTCCGATATAAAACTAAAAAAAGTTTCGAGTTCCCCTGTAGCAGGCTTCGGAGTATATATGAAAGAAAGGTTTAAAGAGATTCCAAACCCCTCCCAAACCCTCCCCTTGTCAGGGGAGGAGGGTTCGGGGGGTCAAAGCGCAACCTCGGTTGCGCCTCCAACTGAATTCGCGCCAGCTTTAAGATATGTGGATAGAATCACCGGAAACATTTATCAGACTTTCGCTGATATTGTGGACGAGCGTAAATTCTCCTCTACTGTAATCCCAAAAGTCTATGAGGCATTTTTTGGAAACAAAGGAGAATCCGTGGTTATGAGGTACCTGAAAGAAGGAGATAAAACTATAGAAACTTTTGTCGGGAATATTCCGAAAGAATTCTTGGGGGCAGACTCGGCCGGAATGAACGAAATCGCGGGTTCATTTTTGCCGGAGAATATCTCCGATATGAGTGTGTCGCCCGACGCTTCAAAAATATTTTATTTATTCAACACGGGAAATAATGCGATAGGTGTGACTTTAGCACTCTCGGCTGGCGCAAAAGTTCAGGTATTTGATTCTCCTTTTACCGAGTGGACGGCCCTTTGGCCCAACAATAAAATGATAACAATGACCACCAAACCTTCTGCCAACGTGCCAGGTTTTATGTACGCAATTGACCCGGATAAAAAAGATTTCAGCAAGGTTTTAGGCGGCATAAACGGATTGACTACCCTCACGAGCCCGAATGGGAAATTGGTCTTATATGGGGACAACAATCTGTCACTCGGCATTTTTGATGTGGGTGCCAGAAATTCGAGTTCGCTCGGAGTGAAAACTCTGCCGGAAAAATGCGTCTGGGGCGGGGGAAGTGATGTCATTTACTGCGCCGTGCCGAAATTTACAGATAGTGCGGAATATCCGGACGCTTGGTACAGAGGAGAAGTTTCTTTCACGGACGAAATATGGAAAATAGACGCGTCATCCGGAAACGCGACAAAGATATTGGACCCAGTCTCTGAAGAGGGCGGGGAAGAGGTGGATGCCATAAAACTTGCTTTAGATGAAGGTCAAAATTATTTACTTTTTGTGAATAAAAAAGATTCGTATCTTTGGGAGCTAAATTTAAAATAAAAAAATATTAAATTTCAAAAGATTTCTGAACCTTCGCCCTCGGAGACAAGAGGACAGGGAACCCACGACTCTTAAAATCTTTTAAATTTAATATTTTTTATATTGCTCCGATATATTTGATAACTACCCGGCGAGAAAATCCTTCACCCTCCGATTCAGTTTTCAAATCTGCAGCATCAGACAAGAATTCGTGCACAATCCTGCGTTCAAAGGCCGGCATTGGGTCAATTTCTATGTTAGATTTGAAATATCTGGCCCGTTCGGCCATCATATGCGCTATGGCATGGATGTTTTCCACCCGCTTCTTTTGAAAACCATTGATATCAATCAAGATACCAAGACCTTCTTGTTTTCCCCCTGTTCCATCTATACCAGGTGTGGGAGAAATCTTGTTTTCTATCATTCGACGGGCAAGGTGATTTAAGGCGAGAAGAGCCTCGCCCCCCCGTTCACAAAAAAAATGAGGCTGTTCTACCTCTACCGAGAACCAAAGAGTTTTGCCACTGCTTCGACTGGATAATGCGGATTCATTCTCTTCAACAGAAATTTTATTCACTGGTATAGTAATTTTTTCAATAAGCTCTTTTATCAAGTTTTGCATTTCCAGTTTGTCCATCCCGTTAGAAGCAGATCGCGATCAACTCGCGTGTCTGACATTTTAGGTTATTAATTTTTATGATACTTAATTTCATATTCTTTTTTATATTTAAATTGCGATCGCGGCTTCTAACGGGATACATATCCCTATTTTACCGCTTCAAGCGCCAGTTTCCTTTTTCTATTCGCATATATTTGCTGGCCTATGGAAAATATATTACTAGCAACCCAGTATAAAGCAACAGCTCCGGAAACTCTGTAGGCTATGAAGGCCACAATAAACGGGAAAATATATTTCATCTGGGTATGCATGCTTTTGGTGAAATTTTCCTGAAAGGATGTAGCCCCCTTGGAAACAACGGCGGGCTTGGGCATAAAATGCGCCTGAAAATATTGGGATGCTCCTGCTAGTATAGCCAGAACCAAGCTTTTTTGGCTTATATCAAGAACACCTAAGAAAATCATATTTACATGTTCCGGAACACGAATGAATGAATAAAGTGGCTCACCCTGAAAATTCAACCCCTTCAAAAAAACATAATACAGGGCAAAAATTATCGGGATTTGAATCAAAACCAAAAGGCATCCAGAAAAAGGGTTGGTTCTATGTTGTTTATAAAGTTCAAATGTCTGTTTTGCCTGTTCTTCTTTGCTTTTTCCACCATCCTTTATTTTTTTGAGTTCCGGAGCAAGCAAGTTCATCTTAATTTGGCTTTCAACAGAACGCTGGGAGAGAGGAAACAAGGCAGTTTTGACAAAAAGGGTCAGTATAATAACAGCCACGCCGACATCTCCGCCCGGGATGATGGAAACTAAAAAGGCCAACGCGTTCAATAATGGCCCATACAAAACGGTATTCCAAATATTGGATAGCATTATATCATTCTATACGAAAACGATTAAAAATCAAAATTAAATTTTATTTCACCGGATCAATGTGGTTTTTCTGCCAAGGATGGCAACGAAGAATCCGCAGGAGTCCAAGGAATATTCCTTTCAAAATGCCATATTTATCTATCGCTTGTTTCGCGTATTCCGAGCAAGTAGGATAAAAAACACAGGAATTACCTCTTAACAAACCAAAATGTTCCAAAAATCTGCCAACCGGAACGGCTAGGACTTTTTGATAGAAACTAATTAATTTTACTGAGCACCCTTTCAATTTCATTTTCCAGCATCAAAACATCGTCCTGATGTTTTTTAAAAATAAACACACCTCGCAGACCGGCGGGGAAATTTTTGAAGTGTTTGCTCAGGGCGATATAACCCCTCCTGCGCAATAAATTCCTCCCTACCGCTTTTTTAGAAACAGTTTTGGGGACAACAAAAGAAATCTGTTTTTGGCCTCCGGAAATAATTAAAAATTTTAAGGTTAGATTTGGAGAACCGATAAACCAGCCCTCTTTAAAGATTTTCTCTGCCGTTTTTTTATCAACCCTGTTCTTCTTTGGAAGCATTTCTATACGGAAAGTTTGGCTCGCCCCTTTCTTCTTCTTTTCAAAAGCACTTTTCTGCCTGTTTTGCTTCTAGATCTGACCAAAAACCCATGAGTCTTTGCTCTTTTTCTTTTCTTGGGCTGATATGTTTGGGACATAAATGGAGTATACCCCAACGCTTATTTTAAGTCAAAACAAATTGGGGCATATAATGTTATCAACAGCTTATCAACATAGTTAATAAGTTTCTAAAATTGTGTTTTAAAATCAGATAGTATAATCTAAACAAATGGATACGAAACAGCTTTGGGAAAATTGTTTAGCCGAAATCGAGGGATCCGTTTCCAAAGCGAATTTCAGCACTTGGTTTAAAAATACCTGTATCTCAAAAGAAGAAACCGGCATCGTTTCTGTCGGCGTGCCAAACGAGTTTGTTCGCGACTGGTTAAAAAACAAATATCACAAACTAATAACTAAAACTGTCGCTAGCGTGTATGAAAATATGAGGGCGGTAGAATACGTCATCGCCAAGACAGAGGCAGCCAAACAAGAGCCTCTTAAAACGAACGAAATTTATATAAACAAAGAACTGCCTTTGAAAGACCTGTATATAAATCCAGAAGACAACCTAAACCCGCGTTATCGTTTCAATTCCTTTATTGTGGGTCCTTTTAATGAGCTTGCCTATGCCGCTTCTCAAGCGATAATAGAGAACCCTGGGACAAAATACAATCCATTCTTCGTATATGGCGGCACGGGGTTAGGTAAAACGCACCTAATCCAGGCAATAGGAAATTTAATAAAGGAAAAATATCAGAACAAAAGGGTTCACTATCTTACCTTGGAAAAGTTTGCTACTGATTTTATAAATTCTTTGCAGAACAACAAAGCAAACTCTTTTAAAGAAAAGTACCGCAAATATGACCTCCTGATTATAGACGACATCCAGTTTATAGGCAAAATGGAAAAAATTCAGGAAGAGCTTTTTCACACATTCAACACCTTTCATGAAAACAATAAACAGATCATTTTTTCCTCCGATAAGCATCCAAATTACATACCAGAGCTGGCAGACCGTTTAAAGTCCCGTTTTGCGGCCGGAATGATAGTGGACATTTCCGAACCAGAGTATGAATCTCGCCTGGCGATATTAAAAGTCAAGCTGAGAGATATGGGCATTGAATTAGAACAAGAAATAATAGAATACGTAGCAGAAGCTATTCAGGGGAACATTCGCGAACTTGAAGGAAGCCTGAACGCCATAGTTTGCCAATACCGTTTAAAAAACAAGCCCCTTTCCGTTTCTGAAATTAAAAACCTGTTAAAAAACAACATAAAACCAAAGAAAAATGTAGCCATAAAAGACGTGGTAAAGATAGTGAGCGAATACTATTCCTTGGACGAATCGTCCATATATGAAAAAACAAGAAGAAAAGAAATTGTAAAAGCGAGGCAGGTTGTGATGTATCTGCTTCGGGAGGAATTTAACGTGTCCTACCCCTTAATAGGACAAAAACTAGGTGGCAAAGATCACACCACTGTGATACACTCATACCTAAAGATAAAGGAAGACCTAAAGAACGACCCGCAACTATTACAAGAATTAGAACAGATAAAAATTATGTTTAAATAAACATAAAAATGTTTTGTTATAATAGTGTGGTATTAATCTTAGAATAAGGTGTTAATAAGAAACAAGATCTGCCCACGTTTTTTTAAGGAAGAATAAATTTAATAAATAAACAAAAAGTTAATACACCCAAAAACAAGAAAAAATTTTTAAAATAACCGCAAAAGACAACATACAACAGGTTTATCCACTTATAAACACCATTATTAATAATAATAAATTAAATATATAAAACATAAACACATGAAACTAGAATGCAGTGTTGAAAAGATTAAAAATGGTATTTTGCAAACAGAAAGGATAACAGGAAAAAATTTAACTCTTCCTGTTCTAAGCTCCATTCTTCTTATTGCTTCAGGAAAATCACTAAAACTCCGCGCTACCAATCTAAGCCTTGGTGTTGAGATAGAAATACCAGCTAGAATTGAAAAAGAGGGCGTGGTGGCTGTTTCTGGAAACACCCTGGTTGGTATTTTTTCTAATATTTTTCAAGGCGAGAATGTTCAAATTGAAAGCGAGGGAGGAAACTTGTTAATAAAAACAAAAAAAAGCAAAATAAAACTGAAGGGCCAAGAGCATAACGATTTTCCCACCATTCCAATGGTTAAAGGAGAAGCATTTGAAATAGAATCTAAAAAACTAACCGAAGGCATAAAAGCCGTGTATTACAGCTCTTCTTTGTCTGATATTAAACCAGAAATATCCAGCGTTTATATATATTCTAGTGAAGATAGTCTGGTTTTTGTTTCTACGGACTCTTTCAGGTTGGCGGAAAAGAAAATTAAAGTAAGTAAAATTGAGGAGGTTCCCGGAATACTCATTCCTTTCAAAAATGTTCACGAGATATTAAAAATCTTCGGAGAGTTTCAGGGTGTTATAAAGGTGTGTTTCAATAAAAATCAAATCTCGTTTTCTTCTGACAACGTTTATTTAACCTCAAGGGTCATAGACGGGGTTTTCCCAGATTACCGCCAAATTATTCCAAAAGATTTCAAGGTTCAAGCTGTGGTTTTAAAGCAGGACCTGCTTAACGCGCTGAAACTCTCAAATGTTTTTTCGGATAAATTTAATCAGATAAATCTTTCAGTCAAGCCAAAGGAAAAGGTGTTTGAGCTTTCTTCGGAGAACAACGAAGTGGGGGAGAACAAAACATATTTGGATGCTGCCATGAAAGGAGAGGACATAACGCTTAGTTTTAATTATAGATATTTTCTTGACTGTTTCCAGTCAATAAGCGCGGATAGTATCTCTATTAAGCTTAATCAATCTTCAAAACCAATGGTAATATCGGGCAGCCCCGATAATTCTTTTACTTACCTAATAATGCCGATGAATAAATAAACAATGATTGAGGTAAAAGACCTGCTTCTTCGTTTTAGCAATATACTTCTTTCTGAAAGAGCCAAGAAGAAAGCGATTGCGGATGTTCTATATGAAGTTGTCGGGATAAAAATAAGACCGGAGGATATAAAAATTTTAAAAGACGCAATCTGTCTGAATATAGGGTTTGTCCACAAGAATGAAATTTTTTTGAAAAAAAATGAAATTTTATTGGGACTAGAAAAATTGAACAAGAAACTTCCCCGAAGGATAACATAGTTTTATTGACCCACCCTGAAGGTTTGGACGGTTTCCGCAAGATTATAAACAGTATCATAAGAGATTATTTTTAACTCGTTTTCTTCCCTAAGGTTGTCCAACTCCGAAGGAATGAAGGAAAAATTAAAGGGTGCCCGTACGGTATCTATATAGTTGTTGTTGATGAATATATCTAATTTCTGAATCGGAAAGCGCCCGGTATTTGAAGTTTTTACTTGGATCCTTTGGTCGGGGGGATAAATGGAAAGCGAGGTAGGTTCAATTATTAAGACAAGTGGTTTAAACTTTTCCACGTGGATATCGTCTGTTTCCGTTGGTTTTTCAGCCGATGTTGTTATCTTATATTTTCCTTTATTCTGCAACCACCAATTTTGCACGGGGATTTCCCAATGATTGAATTGCGGATCTTCTTTCGGATCTGTCGGCGGTTCTCCCAAAATGTCATTTTTGTTTATCCAATAAAGTATTGAATGCACCTTTGTTATCACTTTTTCCTGAGTTGTTTCTTTTGGGGTGTTCTCTGTGGCCAGTTTGCCGGAAATTTTATCAATAAAGAAATTTTCATTTCCCTGCCAGAATCCGCGTATTATCGGTTTTACCCCCTTTGAATCAGTATCAAGGTTCGGTTTTTCAAATTTTTCGTTAGGCAAAGTTTTTAATACCTCAACCATAAATTTATTCCAAATAGGTCCTGCCACAGCTGAACCTCCTTTTTTCATTGGCTTGTTGTCATTATTACCTGCCCAAACGCCTACCACAACGGAAGGGGTATATCCAATAGTCCAGGCATCCTTGTTATTATTTGTTGTTCCTGTTTTCACTGCAACTTCTCTTCCCGGAACGACAAGAGAAGAGGAAGGACCGAAAGTTGGAGCGCGAGCCGTGTTGTCAGACAAAACATCTGAAACAACAAGAGAAGTATTTTCTGGCAACACCGTTCTAACACTTGGCGTGTATACTTCTAAAACTTCTCCATTTTTGTCTTCAACTTTTAAAATTCCAGTGTATTGATTTCTTATGCCATTATTCGCAAAAACCCCATAAGCAGAGGTCATATCAAGCAAAGATACCTCGCCGCCTCCAATAACCAGGGTAAGCCCGTATCGGCCGATGTTAGTTAAAGTACTGATGCCCATATCCTCGGCCGTTTTGAGCGAATCGTTAAGTCCCGCCAAATAAAAAAGTTTTACCGCTGGAATGTTTATAGATTGAGCCAAAGCGTTTCGCAGAGACATTGGTCCGCGAGCCTTGCCGTCATAATCATCCGGCATATAGCAATCGCTTTGGTTGTGTCCCGGCAACGCTTTGCCGTAAGCATCACAAGTTGTTTGAAATTCTGTAGGCAGATCAAACAATACTGTATCAGGGGTGAACCCCTTATTGAAAGCGGTGGCATAAATAAAAGGCTTAAAAGAGGATCCTGGCTGCCTGTTGGCGGTGGCAATGTTGTAATTGCCATCTATTGTTTTATCAAAGTAATCTCTTGAACCCACCATGGTCAAAATTTGTCCGGTTTTTGGGTCTATAGCCACTAACCCAGCATTTTTACCATTCCAGTCTTTTTCATTTTTCAAAGCGCCTTCTTTTACTATTACCTCTCCTTTTTCTTGTAGGTCGTAATTAAGAGTGGTGGTCACCTTTAGTCCGCCTTCTTCCACCAGTTCGCTTCCATATTTTTGTTCAAGGTAATCTTTGATAAAAAAGACAAAATGTGGAGCTTTAATGCCAAGAATTGATTGTGGGACAAAACTCACGGCCTCATTTTTAGCGTTCTCGTATTCTTCTTCCGAAATGAATTTTAATTCAAGCATTCTGGACAGCACTAAATTTTTTCTGGCATCCAGTTTGTCTTTGTTTTTTCCGTAAGGAGAAAGGACAGTGGGAGACTGGGGGATAGATGCCAAATAGGCCGCCTCCGCCAGGGTCAGTCCTTCCGCATTTTTATTGAAATATACCTTGGATGCTTCCTCTATGCCATAAACATTCCCGCCGTATGGACTTTCATTTAAATAATATTCCAAAATTTTCTCCTTGGGCATGGATTTGTCTATTTTCATTGCCAATACCCATTCTTTTATTTTTCTAGTGATGGTTTTTTTCTGGGTTAAGAGGGTGTTTTTCACCAGCTGTTGAGTGATAGTTGAACCGCCCTGAGTTTTACTTACGTTGTTGAATAAATTGGATAACACTGCCCTAATAATGGAAGTTATTCTTATTCCGCTGTGATTATAAAATTCGGAGTCCTCAATGGCCACGGTCGCGTTTTTGATACTTACTCCCATTTTTTCAAAGGGTATGTCTGTTCTTTTTATGTCCTGATGTATGTCGTAGAGCAATATTTCTCCGGTGCGGTCGTATATTTTAGTAGAATTTATAATTTTTCTGTCCCCAAAAGAATTGAAATCAGGAATTTTTAGAGAAGAGATCCAAATAATGACCACTCCTGCCAGCAGAATAAAAATGCCAAGCGCGAGCATAAGCAAATTTTTTTTGGTTCTCGTTCTCCTGAGCTCTCTGTTCATTTCTTCAATCATACCAGAAAATATGTTATAATCCAGAGGATGAAAGTGATAACAGATGGAAAAAAGATAGAGGAAATACTAAACCGCGGAGTTGAAGACGTCTTCATGAAAGAAGATTTGAAGAAAAAACTTCTTTCCGGAAAAAGGATGAGAGTAAAGCTTGGTATAGACCCAACAAGCCCCTTTATACATTTGGGAAGAACGATAGCTATCAGAAAATTAAAGGCCTTTCAAGACTTGGGGCATCAAGCTGTCCTTATTATTGGAGACTATACCGCAAAGATTGGGGATCCGTCGGACAAATTAGAAAAAAGGCCGATGTTGACTGACGAGCAAATAAAAAATAATTTAAAAAAATATTTGCAGCAAGTAGCTCTCATCTTAAAAATGAAGGATACTGAAGTTAAGTACAATTCAAAGTGGCTTAAAAAAATGAATATTTTTGAAATAGGGCAGCTGTTGGAATGCTTTACTGTGCAGCAAATGACCAAAAGAAGAAATTTTAAGGAAAGACTGGATGCTGGTCAGGATATTTTTATGGTTGAGTTTTTATATCCTGCCCTACAAGGTTATGACAGTGTGGCTGTTAATTCAGATGTTGAAATCGGAGGACTTGATCAGCTTTTTAATTTAAAAGCGGGCAGAATTGTCCAAAAAAGATATGGCAAAAAAGAACAAGATATTATGGTTCTTTCAATGCTTGAGGGAACAGATGGTCGGAAAATGTCTTCATCTTGGGGAAATGTGATTTCCATCATTGATACGCCGGATGAAATGTTTGGGAAGATTATGTCTCTCAAAGACGAACTCATTGTGAAATATTTTTTACTTGCTACTGATTTAAATATAGAAAGCATAAACAAAATAAAAAACTCTTTGCAAAATGGAGAAAACCCCATGCGGTTCAAAAAAATGTTGGCGAAAGAAATCGTTTCTCTTTACCATTCTGAAAGCGAAGCCAAAAAGGCGGAGGAAAGTTTTGTAAATACTTTTCAAAAAGGAGAAATTCCGAAAGAAATGACAGAACTCTCGACAAACAATGTTCAAAATTTAATGGATATTTTAGTTCAAACAAAAAATATTTCTTCTAAAAGCGAATTCCGCAGATTAATCAAGGAAGGCGCAGTTACCAGCTTAGAATCAGGAGAAAAAATAGATGATCCTAATTTTGTGCCTAAAAATGGCCAGAGTTTTAGAATAGGTAAAAAAACATTTATAAAAATTATATAAAAAACTGCCATTAAGGGCGGTTTTTTATTGTTTAGTGATATCTGCTATCAGGGTCGTATTCTTCTTCATCAGGAATTTCCAATGGTTCATCCGGCAACTCCAACGGCTCTTCTTCATTTAAGTCGGAATCATCCATCATCATAGAATCCTCTTCATCATAACTCATATACAATTGCAAAATTTTTATATTTATTAAACGACCCCTGCCCAAATGGCTTCACCTAGCCGGGCAGGTATTGTTAATTTACTACTTTGTATCAGAATCTAAAATAGTTGGCAATAGAATATGTGGATAACCCGCACTAAGCCTTAAAACCTTATATGTGCAAAAGCCGTTAAGGCAATAGCTATGGCATCCAATTCATCATCTGAGGTTTTGGATTTATCCGCTCTGGCTAGTATTTTTACCATTTTCATCACTTGTTCTTTGTTGGCTTTCCCGTAACCAGTGACAGCCATTTTTATTTGGGGCGGGGAAGCTTCAAAAATTTTAAGTCCGGCAAGAGAGGCTTCATATATAATAACTCCTCGCGTTTCCGCCACTCGCATGACTGTTTTTTGGTTTGTATTTAAAAACAAGGTTTCAATAGCTAAAATGTCCGGCTTGAATTTTTTTATTGTTTTTTTTATTTCTTTTCCGATTAAGGATAGCCTTTCGGAAAATTCTAAACTGGCTGGGGTTCTGAGGCACTCGGAAAATAGCACCTTTTCCCTATCCTGAATTTTATTGAAGGATTTTTCATTACTCTTATTCCCACCTAATGGACGGGCAGGTTTTTCAAGGACTGCGATTCCCAGTCGCTCATATCCCGGGTCTATGCCTAAAATTTTCATAATTAAATATTAACACTATTAACAAAATACCAAGGGGAACCCTTGGTAAGAGATTTATTCTTTATTTTCTTCACTAAAATCATCTACAATAGTATTGTAATCACAAATATCTTTTTTATTTACAGGAAATGGTTTTGGGTTTATGATTTTGTAATCAAAAGAAAGATATTCTTGTATGCTTGAATACGAATACTCAGAAATGAATTTTTTGAATTGATTTAAAAAACTTTTTGATTGTGCTTTCCAGCTTGAATTTTTTAATTTTGCTGGATTTAGATGAATATACGCATAAATATATCGTAAGTATTTATCTTCGTTTATGTATTGTGATTTAAATACTCCCTGAAAGAGAGCACCGACTCTTTCATTTTTTTTATTAAAATACATTGAATATCCTGTTTGGAGTTTGAGCATAAATTTTGATATTCCTCCATTTACAAGGGGAGTAAGTAATAAATGAAAATGATTTGGCATTAAACAATATGCCCCAATAGCCACTAATTGTTCTCCTCGGTCTTGTTTAAAGATTTCGTTAAATGAATTGCCATAAGAATTATTTCTGAATTCTACAGTTTGATTACTGTTTGCAAGGTATAAAAGAGCCATAAATCTTTTATAATCGGAAGTGTTTTGAAAAATTGTCCGTTTTTCAACTCCACGATTAAAGATATGATAAAATTCATCCTGTATAAATTTTTCCTTTCTTTCCATTTATAGATTATACCAAGGGTTCCCCTTGGTAGCAATTGTTTTTATTCCGCATTAATATAAACGTCTTGGACATCATCCATTTCTTCCAATTCGTCTACAAGTTTATCTAATAATTCCAAATCAGCGTCGGAAACGGGTATAAACATGTTTGGCTTCCAAGTTGTTCCTTCCACTGTTTTTTCTTTACTGAAAGACCAAACGACAGATCCAATACCGGCTAGGGTGGAACTGTTTTTCAATAAAATATGTTTTATTTCCTGGGCTGTTCTGTTTCTGTTATCTGTAAGTGTTTCTATTATTATACCCACACCTCCCGGACCGTAAGCTTCATAAGTAATTGAGTCCATTTGAGCGCTAGTTTCGCCAGCTTTTTTTACGGCCCTTTCTATATTCTCTGAAGGCATATTCACTTTTTTGGCTTTTTCTATAGCGGCGCGAAGTCCCGGAGCATTAATGTTGCCCTTTGCCAGTTTTGCTTCCACGGATATGAAACGCACCAACTTTGAAAAAATCTTGCTCTTTTTTGCATCAGTAATATCCTTTTTATGTTTGATTTGTGACCAACGGTTATGACCTGACATATAAAATAAAAGGTAAACATCAAATTAATTTACCCTGTTTTTCTTTTTTGTATTCAAAATCTAAGTGGTCGTAAGCTTTTTTAGTAGCCACGCGTCCTCGGGAAGTGCGTTCCAAAAAGCCGAGCTGAATTAAATACGGCTCTATTACTTCTTCCACCGTGGCTTCTTCTTCGGACATGGCCGCAGCTATCGTTTTTAACCCCACCGGGCCCCCGCCGAATTTTTCAATCAAAGTTTCTAGGAATTTTCTATCGGAAGAATTTAATCCTATGTCGTCAATAGCAAGCATCTCCAAAGCCTCCTTCACTGTTTTTTGATCTAAACTTTTTTTATGCACTTGGGCGAAATCCCGCGCTCTTTTCAAAAAGTAATTGGCGGTACGGGGAGTGAACCTGCTTCGCTTGGCAATTTCTTTCAGCGCCCCGTCGTCCAGTTTTGTTTTGAGCAATCTACTTGACCTTTTTACGATTTCCGCTATTTCTTCGTTGGAATAAAATTCCAGCCTGAAAACCCCGCCCGAGAAACGTGAACGGAGAGGAGAGGAAACAAGGGCCACCCGAGTAGTAGCCGCAATCAAAGTGAAAGGCGGAAGATCCAGCTGAATGGTGCGGGCTGAAGGCCCTTTGCCGATAATTATGTCTAGCACTCCGGATTCCATAGCAGGATAAAGAATTTCTTCCACTGTCTTATTAAGCCTGTGAATTTCATCTATAAAAAGAATATCGCCGGCAGAGAGATTGGTGAGAATAGAAGCCAGATCACCCACTTTTTCAATAGCGGGACCTGAGGTGATTTTCATCTGTTTACCCGTTTCTTTGGCTATAAGATGAGACAGGGTGGTTTTTCCGAGGCCTGGAGGGCCGTAAAAAAGAATATGCTCTGGAATATGCCCCCTTTCTTCTGCCGCTCGCAAAAGTATTTTGACGTTGTCTTTTATGTGTTTTTGACCGATATATTCATCCCAACTAGTGGGTCGCAGGGTTTGGTCTAAAAAAGAATCTCCAATATTTGCCTCTTTTTCAATACTAGAGCTACCTATTCTTTTGTTTTTTTTCCTTGACATTAGTTTTATAATATGCTATACTATGGGAGTGGTACCCTTATTAACACAGTATCAACATAGCTATCAACATTATAGCATTTGCTCAGTTTTGAATATAGTATAATTGTTTTACAGAGGTTTTAAGATCCTTTCGTTCTTAGAAAAGAAGACACTAATTTCTAAGCAATCAGCCGTTAGGTTATACAAATTTGCATAGGACGTTCTGGCGCTTTTATCGGTTTGCTGGGGCTATCCTTTAATGATTTGTTACTTTCAGGGCTTAGCCCCGCAAGGATTGTTTAGAGATTAGTGTTTTTTTCTTGTCCTGCATAACCTTGGCGAAGCGGGAATTATTCTTCCAATAAATCCACCACGCTTTGCACTTCCTCAAAAGAAGTGATGCCGTTTATAATTTTTACTATGCCGTCCTGACGCATGGAAAGTATTCCTTGCGCCCGGGCCACTTTTTTAATCTCGCGCTCGCTCGGATTTTTGGGCATTATTTTTTCTATATTCTCATCCGTTTTAATCGCTTCAAAAACGCCTATGCGTCCGCTATATCCGATGGCGTTGCATTTTTCACAGCCGATGGGCGAGAAAAGCTTAATAGGTGCATCAGGGTTTATATTATAATTCGCCAGATTTTTACCTTCCTCTTTTATTCCATCCATCACCAGTTTCATAACTTCAGCTTCTTTTTTAGCAGGTGGTTTCTCAATTTTACAATAGGGACAAAGTCTGCGTACCAGACGTTGGGCAATAGACAAAGATAGGGCCGAGACCATAATTTTTGGATTTACCCCCAGATCAATGAGGCGCGGGATAACCCCAGCGGCGTTGTTGGTATGCAGGGTGGAAAAAACCATATGTCCCGTTAAAGCCGACTCTATGGCGGTCTTTGCCGTTTCTGCGTCGCGAATTTCTCCGACCATTATTACATCGGGATCCTGACGGAGAGCTGAACGCAAACCTTCTAAGAAAGTATAACCTTTCTCGGGGTTGGTTTGAGTTTGAGTTATGCCGCCCAGATGATATTCTATCGGATCTTCTATGGTGATGGTTTTTATTTCCGGAGTGTATATTTTTCTCAAAAATGCGTAGAGGGTGGTGGTTTTTCCACTTCCGGTCGGGCCGGTAACCAAGATCAAGCCGTTTGGCTTTGCTATTTCCTGTTCAATGACCGAAAAAAGATAAGGCTCTATGCCCATATCCTCCAGTTTTATCTGGATAGTTTTTGGATCAAGGATTCTCATAACAATTGACTCGCCGTAAGCGCCAGGAACAAGCGAAGTGCGGATGTTTATTTCTTCAACCCCTTCCATAATGCTAAAGCGCCCGTCTTGGGCTATTTTGGTGGTTAGTTTCATTCCAGACAGAAGCTTGATGCGCGAATTGAGCAGGTTGTAAATGTTGCTTTCAAAAAAAGATACGTCGTGAAGTACCCCGTCTAACCGGAGGCGCAGCCGGGCCCTGTCTTTTTCCGGTTCTATATGCACATCGGAGGCCTTAATGGCTATTGCTCCAGCCAGTATTACTTCAAGTACCCGGGAAACTTTGTGCGTCTGATTTCCTTTTATTTCGTCTTCCATCAACTTGCTCACATCTTTCATTGTTTTGATATCTTTGGCAATTTCTCTTAGGATATCTCCGGAAATATCCAGGCCCCCGATCTTTGAGCTTTCAGCCAGCGAGAGTTCTTTATATCTGTCCCAAACTTTTTCTAAGCTTGCCAGAGAAACCATATAAAAAACAGGAACCAGATTTTTTCTTTCTATTTGGTCTTTCAGTTTTGCTAGCAGATCATCTGAGGGAGATCTTACCGCCACAAAAATTTTCTTCCCGTAAATTCTGAAGGGAGCGATTTTCAATTCACGCGCGTCTCCCTCTGGTATCACCCTGAGCGCTTCGCTGTCCACCCCCAGATGGGACAGATTGATATATGGAAGCTTGTATTTAGATTCCGCCAGCATAGCCACCAATTGCTCCTCCTCCTCTTTTTTTAGGTCTTCCAGTTGCTTATTTTGTTTTTCTTCGTCAAAATCCGCCATTAGATATAAATTATAGCTTAAATGCTATAATTGGCAACGAGGGAGAAATAATTTGAATTTATTTAAATTATTCCAAACGAGAGAACCGGTTATATTGTATTCGTTATATATTTTACACAATGTCCAAAGATAACAGAAAATTAGTTTTGCTAGATGCTCACGCTATAATCCATCGCGCTTATCATGCTTTGCCTGAGTTTTTATCATCCTCCGGCGAGCCCACGGGAGCCCTATATGGACTCTCTAGTATGCTAATGAAGATAGTTACAGACCTAAAGCCAGACTATATTGTGGCTTGTTATGATCTGCCCCAGAAAACATTTCGGCATGAAGCCTATGAGAAGTACAAAGCAGGCAGGGCAAAAACCGACGACGCCTTAATTCTGCAATTGGAAAAATCCAGGCAAATTTTTGAGGCGTTTGATGTTCCTATTTATGACGCTCCCGGTTTTGAAGCGGACGATATACTTGGCACTATTGTGGAACAAACAAAATCCGCGCGAGACTTAGACATAATTATTGCTTCAGGCGATATGGATACTATGCAGTTGGTGAATGATAAAAAAGTGCAGGTTTATACTTTGAAAAAGGGAATTAACGACACTATTTTATATGATGAGAAGAAAGTAATTGACAGATTCGGATTTAAGCCGAAGTTTTTACCAGATTTTAAAGGCTTGCGAGGGGACCCGTCGGACAATATTATCGGCATAAAAGGCATTGGAGAAAAAATTGCCACTAACTTGGTTATAAACTTTGGAACCATAGAGGAAATTTACAAAAAATTAAAAAAAGACGAGGAAGCATTTATTAAAAGTGGTATTTCTCCAAGAGTATTAGAGCTTATGAGAAATAACGAAGAGGAGGCTTTGTTTTCAAAAACTTTGGCAAAAATTAGAAACGATGCTCCTATAAAATTTTCTCTACCAGAAAGAACTTTTTGGCAAAAGGCGGATTTAAAAAAGATTGAGAATGTTTTTGCCGTGTTTGAATTCAGAAGTTTATTCGCGCGATTAAAGGGATTTTTTGGAAATAATCAGAAATTGAATTTAGCAGAATTTGCTCGGGTCCTCGGGTCGCCCGCACAGAATTCTTTAGAAGAGCGGGCTCAACCAGACCAGCTCGCAAATTCTCTAAATTCAATTTCTGAAACGGAACTTCAAGAAACTTCTATCGCTTTATGGCTTCTGAACTCGGACATAACAAGTCCAACCTTAGATGACATTTTACTTTTTGGGAAAACAAGCTCTTTTGAAACAGCGCGGGAATACATTTTTAAGCAATTGAAAGAAAAAAAATTGGATAAAGTATACGAAGAAATAGAAAAGCCGATAATTTCAATAGTAAAAAAGATGCAGGATCATGGTATTCTGATAGACAAAAAATATTTTGAAAATTTATCAGTGGGATATCACCAAGAATTGGATAAATTAACGGCCAAAATATATAAAATGGCCGGTATGCAATTCAACATCAATTCACCCAAACAACTTAGCGAGGCAATTTTCAGCAAAATGGGAATAAAATCGGGTAAGAAAAAAAATGCCAGTGGATCTTTTTCCACCAAAGTTTCGGTTTTGGAAGAACTGGAAGAGGACAACCCGATTATAAAAGAAATATTATCTTATAGAGAATTGCAAAAGTTGCTTTCTACTTATATTGATGTAATTCCCAAAATGGCAGGAAAAGACAACCGCCTGCATGCCAAGTTTTTGCAAAATAGTACCACTACCGGCAGATTTTCTTCTCAAGATCCAAACTTGCAGAATTTGCCGATAAAAACAGAACTAGGCAAAAAAATAAGAGACGGATTTGTGGCAGACAAGGATTACAAGCTTTTGGCTTTTGACTATAGTCAGATTGAACTTCGAGTAGCGGCCATGCTTTCAGAAGATAGGAAAATGACTCAGATATTTCGCGAGGGCAAGGACATTCATGCTGGGGTAGCCTCATTTGTGTTCAATGTGCCTATGGAAAAAGTGGATAGGGAAATGCGCCGTCAAGCAAAGGTAATAAATTTTGGCATTATTTATGGTATGGGAGTCTCATCTTTGCGCAAGAGTTTAGGAGGCACTCGTCCTGAAGCGCAGAAATTTTATGATAACTATTTTAATCAATTTTCCGGCATACGGGACTATTTGGAAAAAGTAAAAATCTTCGCCATGAAATATTCCTATACGGAAACATTATTTGGCAGACGCAGATATTTTTCAAACATAAACTCCAGAATTCCATTTTTGAAGAACATGGTTTTGCGCACCGCCATCAATGCCCCTATTCAAGGCACGGCCACAGCCGATATAATAAAACTGGCCATAAGATATGCGGAAGAGGATTTAAGCGAAGCGAATTTACTGAATAAGGCACATCTGGTGCTTCAAATACACGACGAGTTGGTTTATGAAGTACAAAAAGACGAACTTTCAAAAGCTGAAAGAATAATAAAAAACGCTATGCAAACCGTGCTGGAAAGATCCTATTTGCATTATAAAACGGATATTCCCCTGACGGTTCATTCCAGATCGGGTGACAATTTAGGGGAGGTTAAGTAATGTGTTTTGTGATATAGTGAATATATGGGAAAAGACGAAAAAACCAAAAAGACTGAAAACGAAAATTATCTTAAAAACAAAGTGCATAAAGTATTAATGTATTCATATCTTTTTTTCTTCGTTTCATTTTTGGTCGGTCTTTCTTTAGATTTTGCATTTCCGCTGAAGATTTCCGAAAAGTTCAGCGCGCCGTTTTTAGGTGTTGTGTTTTTAGTATTGGGCACGTTTTTGATAATCTGGGCGCAGGTGTCTTCCCGCAAATTAAAAAAGGAAAAAGAAAATATAAGCAAAAAGGCTTTTTGTCACGGGCCATATTGCTTTACTTGCAGTCCGACACATTGGGGGCTTTTTCTCCTGACACTAGGTTTCGGGATTTCCACCAACGCCTTGTTTATTGTCGTTTTTACCCTTATTTCTTTTATCGTCAATAAATTTGTGTTTTTAAAAAGGGAAGAAAAAATTTTGGCGGAAAAATATGGGGCTCCCTATTTGGAATATAAAAAATCAGTAAAATTTTAGCCATGATACATCTTTTTAGTGGCGATGACGTAAAAAATAAGCGCAAAAACTACGAAGAATTTATGAAATCTTTATCTAAAGACATAGAAGTTTTTTTTGTCGGCAAGAATGATTTTAATCAGGTTCAAACAGAAAGTTTTTATTCCGGATCTGGGCTTTTTTTCGCAAAATGCGCGGTTGTTTTCACTAATATTTTTGAAAAGGAAGAAACCCGAAACTTTGTTTTGGAAAAACTAGAACTGATGAACAAGTCGGGCAACATTTTTATTTTTTTGGAAGGCAAATTAGACAAGGCGACGACAGACGCTTTTAAAAAAGCTCGAGCAGAACTAAATGTATTTGAACTGCCTAAAGCAAAAAAAGAAAAATATGATAATTTTTTATTAGCCAATGCTTTTGGTAGGAGAGATAAGCTTAATTTATGGATTCATTTCAGACGGGCCATAGAAAACGGAGTAGTAATGGAAGAGCTTGTGGGGGTGCTCTTTTGGAAAGCCAAAGAGATGCTTTTAAAAAAGAATTTTAATAAATTTTCCGAAACAGAACTTCAAAATCTTGCCGGCAGGCTTTCCTACCTTCTGCCAGAGGCGCGCAAAGAGGGCAAAGATGTCAAATCTGTCCTTGAACGATTTTTACTTGAAGCTTTTTAGAAATCTGTTAGTATGGCAATATCTGTCTTAAATAATATATCCGCCCGTAGCTCAGCTGGTAGAGCAGCTCCCTTTTAAGGAGAAGGTCCTCGGTTCGATCCCGAGCGGGCGGACAAATTAAAATTAAGGAATATAGTCTGTTTATGTTATGGATAAAATCGTTAAATTAGAGAAACTGAAACAAGAAATAGCGGACGACAAAAGCTTGCCACTTCAGGAGTCTAACCTCGTTTTTGGAGAAGGCAATCCCGATTGCGACGTGCTTTTTATAGGAGAAGCGCCAGGTTTTAA
>Ga0208373_1000796_pt1 | contig 48976 bp, 41 predicted proteins | sample RifOxyC2_FD_184036 | JGI IMG/M metagenome (GOLD analysis project Ga0208373, IMG submission 184036) | Soil microbial communities from Rifle, Colorado - Rifle Oxygen_injection C2 (SPAdes) | ecosystem: Environmental > Terrestrial > Deep subsurface > Rock core/Sediment | place: Rifle, Colorado...
CTTACAAATTCCTTGTCGGACAGCCGTTCACAGGTCCCGCAGAAAATGCATTTCCCCATATCGATTTTTTTCAAACTGCTGTCAATGGCATCCTGGGGGCAGGCATCGGCGCAGCGTTCCACCAGTTCCGGGGGCGCATCCTGCCGCACCTCGGGTTTCCCCCGATAGCGGCCGAAAACAGGGGGTTTTTCCTTGGGATAGCTGCAAGTTCTGTATCCCTGCTCAAATCTGTTTTTAAATACACTGAACATATGATAGGCCCTCTTTATATTTTTTGATCAAAGGTCAAACCCGCAATAGGAAAGATTGAAGCTCTTGTTATTCAGGGGAAAATCCGATATTCCCGTATTGCGAAGGGCCATGGCAAGCCCGTTCCAATTGTGGAAGGACGGATCCTTTACCTTGTACCGTAAAATCTTCCCGTCCTGATCGGTTAAAAGGGCATGGGATACTTCCCCCCGCCAGGCCTCATTCAGGGTCACCACAAAAGAGGACGGGGCCAGATTAAAATCAGAAGCCGTCACGGTTTTTGTTTCAACAGGACTGCCGATCAGGGACTGGATGATGCTGATGGACTGATGGATTTCATCATACCGGACCCTGGCCCGGGCATAAACATCGCCCGTGGTTTTTTTATTCTCAGGAATGCCCAGCTCACCATAATGCTCCGTGGGAAAACAGCGCCGGACATCATAGGCCAGCCCCGAGGCCCGGCCGGCCGGGCCCACAAGCCCCAAGTGATCCGCATCCGCCGGGCTGACACGACCGCAGTCCTCAAACCGGGCCCGGACCGTGGAAGCAAGAAAAAGAAGTTCCAGCACATGCTCCACCTGGGGTTTTAATTCTTTGAGCCTTTGATCCAGTGTGCTGCGAACCTCATCGGAAAGGGTGAACCGGACTCCGCCGGGGCGGACCAGGCCTTTGCCGAACCGGTTGCCGCAGATAAGAAGGCTTAAGTTTAAGAAATCCCCCCGAATCCGTCCAAAATAACTGGCCGGCGGCAAAAAGGCCACATCCCCGCTCAAGGCCCCGAGGTCCCCGATGTGGTTGGCCAATCGCTCCAGTTCAAGGGCAATGGTGCGGATAATCCTGGCCCCCTTATCCGGCTGAACCCCGGTGAGGGCTTCAACGGCCTGGGCCATGCAGAGGCTGTGACCGATGGTGGTGTCTCCGGCAATATTCTCGGCCAGGATGGGCAGGCGTTTGGCCTGACCCCCCTGGAAAAGCTGTTCTACACCCCGGTGCTGATACCCGAGTTGAATTTCCAGGTGAAGGACTTTTTCTCCAATACAGTTGAACCGGAAATGGCCGGGTTCGATGACGCCTGCATGGACCGGGCCTACGGCAACCTCATGGATTTCATTGCCTTCCACCTGATAATAGGGGTAATTGCCCGGAATATCTTCCTTATACTGATTGCCGAACACATCCTTTGCCTTGCGGTAATTGGCGTGGTATCTCACCATTTTCAGCCAGGGGTGGCCTTCAGGCCTCAGGCCGAACTGCTCGGCCGTCTCCCTTTCAAACAGGTGGAAGGGTTCACAGGTTTGGGTCAAAGACGGATAGGATTCCGGCGCATCACATCCGGCCACCATGAGCCGGTCGGTTCTGAGCACGGCCAGAAGCTTGAGGGCCGGTCCGTCCGGGTAGGCGAAAAACTGAACCACCTTTCCGCCTTTTCCCATGATTTCCAGAGCGTTCTCCCGGAAATCGGCAAAGGCAAGATGGGGTATTTTTCTTCGATCCAGTTTTTCACCATTGGAAATATTCAAAAATGCATTCATGGCTAAAATCCTCCGCCAATGGCCGATATCGCATCAATAATGGTTTGATGAACCGTGTCCGGAATAGAAATACACAACGCCAGGGATGTCAACAGCAGGATATACTGGGGCCAGACCAGACCCGGCTTTTCTTTAAGCCGGATGGCTGCTTTTGAGCCATCAAAGGATATTTTCATGACCTGGTTGGCAAACCCGGCAAAGATCACGCACAGGCTCAGGGCGAAAACCCCGGCCATGGCATAATGCTTTCCCCTGAAGGCCCCCAATATAATAAACAGTTCTCCGATGAAGATCCCGAAGGGCGGGAAGCCTGAAATTCCGGCGAAGCCGGCAAAAAAGGCGAGAAAGGTTTTCGGCATGAGGGTGATCAAATCCCCGGTGTTTTTGATGAGCCGGTTTCCATATCCCAGGAGGATATTACCGGCCGACAGAAACAGGGAGGACTTGATGAGACTGTGATGGATCATGCAGATAACGGCCCCGTAAACCCCTATTCCGCCGATGCCGGTGCCGAAGGCGATGATGCCCATGTTTTCAATACTGGAATAGGCCAGCATCCGTTTATATTCGTTCTGCCGGATGATAAAGGTGGCTGCGGCCAGGATGGACATGAGGCCGAAAACCATCAGAATCATTCCGGAAAAATCACCAAGCCCTGCGGCATGCATGATTTTATTGGTCTTGAAAATACCCAGATAGGCGCAGTTTAGGAGCACCCCGGAAAAAAGGGCCGAAGCCGGTCCGGGGGCTTCGCTGTGGGCATCGGGAAGCCAGGTATGCATGGGGGCCAGCCCCATTTTAGTGCCGTACCCCACCAGAATGAAGATAAATCCGGCTTTAAGCCAGAAGGGGTCCAGTTTTCCGGCAACCCCGGTGATGGCTGAAAAAGAAAGCGCTGCATTCACATCCCCGATATCCATGGACAGGGTAATGAGCACGGAACCCAGAAGGGCCATGGCAATTCCCACGGAACAGATGAGCACATATTTCCAGGTGGCCTCCAGGGAGGCCGAAGACCGGTGGGTATAGATGAGGGGGGCGCTGGCCAGGGTGGTGGCCTCAATGGCAATCCAGAACACCATGATATGATCGGATACCGTAACCATGGACATGGTGGACAAAAACAACAGCATGAACCCCGTAAACACATTTTCCGCCTGGATTTCTCTTTCCTTGAGATAGGACACCGCATAAATGGAAATCAGGAAAAACAGAAGAGAAATCACCAGAAGGGACAAAAGCCCTTCCGGGGTTACGGCGAAATGATTATTGAAAAAAGCCTCGGGCCTGTTTTTCCACAGGAAAAGGGAAAAAATCAGGTGAAAGGCCCCGGTTCCCATGAGAAGCCACCGGCCCAGGAATTTGGAAAGAAAAAAAGCCGGGATACCGGTTACAAAAGGCGTCAGAAAAATAAGCTCGACCATGGCTCCCCCTATTCCTTTAAGGATCTCAGATGGGCTGTGTCCACATCATCAAAGGTTTGTTTGATATTCTGAAGAATAACGGCCATGATCATGACCCCGGCAAGAATGTCGAGAAGGATGCCGAATTCCACAATATGGCGGGCGCGAACCGATATGGTTGTTCCCACGAGGTAGATGCCGTTTTCCATCATGATATATCCCAGGACCATGGCGATGGCGTTTCTCCTGGCCATGAGCAGGAACATCCCGGTGACCAGAAGGGCCATGGCCGTGGGAAAAAGGAGGGTATAGTCTTTGATGGCCGGGATATTCAATTGCCGGCTGATCCAGGTGGCGGCCACGATCAACAGAAGCCCGCAGATGATGGATGCATGATAACCGATAATGGGTTCCACCTCCCTTTTGATATTCACCCGGTTGATGGCCTTATAAATGCTCATGGGAATAATAATGCCCCGGATCAGCAGGGTGGCAATGGTGAAAAAAAGGCCCCCAATCGTCATATCATGGCCCACAAAAAAAGGAACCAGGGAAACCACAATGCCCTGAAAGCCAACCACCGATATCAGCCGGGGTAACCGGCTGGAGCCAAAGGAAAACAGGACGGAAAGCAAAACCAGGGTTAAAATGGTGTCAACTTGAAGGATGGTCATTTTAGATAAACTCCAACGTGATGATGGTTGCAAAAAAGGCCAGGGCAAAAGAGGTCAGAACAAACTGGGGAACCTTATCCATCCTGTACCGGGCCATGACCGATTCCGTCACGCCTACGGCCACACTGACAACAACAAGGCCCGCAAAATAGAACACAAAGGTAAGGGGGATATTCAGGTCAAAGGGGAGGATCATCCGTGAAATCAGGGTGGCATAAAAAAACAGCTTACAGAATGATCCCAGCTCAATGAGGCCGAAATCCGGACCACTGTGGTCCAGGACCATGACTTCATGGATCATGGTCAGTTCAAGATGGGTGGCCGGATCATCCACCGGGACTCTGGAATTCTCCGTTAGCAGGATGATAAAAAATGCAACCACGACAAACAATAAGGGCGGACCGGCCAAATACCACAACAAAAAAGGATTCTCCCCTGAAAAATAGGCAGACAGGGAGAGTTCACCGGTGAGCCGGTAAAGCAGGATCAGGATCATGAAAAAAGCGGCTTCACAGATAATCGGAAAATACGCTTCCCGGGCCGCGCCCATGCCTTCAAAGGGAGAAGCTGTATCCATGGCCGCGGCAATGGTGAAAAACCGGCCAAGCCCCAACAGATAAAGAACGACAATCACATCCCCATGAAATGAAAACACCGGATCATGGCCGGCAATGGGAAGAAAAAGAAGGACGGTCAGGGCCGAGCAAAGGGAAACGATGGGCCCCAGCTTGAACATCAGGGTTGTACTCCTGCTGTAAACCGATCCCTTTTGTATAAGCTTGATCAGGGTATAATACTGGATCAGGAGCGGAGGCCCTTTTTTCCCTCCGAAAAATGCCTTTACCTTCAGGATGATCCCTGAAAAAAAGGGCGCTGTCAGGACGGCCAGAAAAAAGAGAAGAATGGATTCAATCATCATTGTAACCTTTAATTATATAAAAAAGAGCAATAAGACAATGGCCAGTAGGATATATCCGATATACAGATGGATATCCCCATGCTGGATCCATCTCAGCTTTTCAAACACCAACAGGATGGGATCAACCACGAGCTTATTCATATGAAGCCCGGCAATATCGTTGATATGGCTTTTATAATGGGTTTTTACAGGGAACCGGCCTTGGATGGCCGGGTGTTCTTCGGACAAAGGGGCCACGGGCCGGAAGAAATCCAGGATAAAGGATGCATAGGACGACCCGGTATACTGCATTTTTACTGTGGGCTGAGTAAACCCGCACCCCCAGGTGCCGGATGCGGCAATGGGTTTGTTCCGGTAAAAAAAAGACCGGATCAGCGCCACCAGGATCACCATGGAAAGGAAAACAACGGCGGCAAAGCTGAGATTGCCGGCAATGATCATGACCGGCTCGAACCCGGTGGGTTCAAGCCCAAGGGCGGCAACGGCCCGAAGCGGCAAAAGAATGATGAAACCGGGGAAGATGCCGATGAAGACACATGCAGCGGCCAGGACCACCATGGAAACCAGCATGGTCGCTCCTTTTTCCGTTGCTTTTTCAGCGGCCCGGGTTCTGGGTTCTCCTTGAAAGACAACGCCCACCACCTTGGTAAAACAGGCCAGGGCCAGGCCTCCGATAACCGCAAGGCTGATGATGGCCACAATGCTCAGGATGAAATCGGAGGTTTCCAGGGCCAGACCCTTAAATCCTCCCAGATAAATTAAGAACTCTCCCACAAACCCATTCAGGGGAGGCAGGCCTGAAATGGCCAGGGAACCGATAATAACCGCCGTTCCGGTGATTTTCATTCGTTTCAGCAATCCGCCCAAAGCATCGATGGAGCGGGTACCGGTTTGATGCAGCACCATGCCGGCACCCATGAACAAAAGGGATTTGAAAACAGCATGGTTGAGAACATGTAAAAACCCGCCGGCAAACCCCAGGACGGCCATGGCCGGGTTGTCCGACGACACGCCCGTCATCCCGATACCCAGTCCGATAAGAATAATTCCGATATTTTCAACGCTGGAATAGGCCAGAAGTCGTTTCAGATCATGCTGGCCCAGGGCGTAGACCACCCCCAGGATGCCGGACACAGCCCCGGCAATGATCATCACCATCCCCGGTAAGGAGGTATGAAGATCCAGCAGGGCATAGATGCGGATCATCCCATAGATACCGGTCTTGATCATGACCCCGGACATGACCGCAGATATATGGCTGGGTGCGGCCGGGTGGGCAAAGGGAAGCCAGACATGGAAGGGGAACACCCCGGCCTTGGACCCGAAGCCGATAAAGGAAAAAAGAAAGATCAGGATTTTCATGGTTTCAGGCATCCGGGTCATGGGGCCCAAGGCAAGATTTCCCGTATGGGCGTAGATCAATGCAAAGGCGGCCAGGATGAACATGGCGCCCACATGGGAAAACACAAAATACAGATACCCGGCTTTTCGATTGTCCGAAGCCTCATGGTTGTAAATGACAAGGAAAAACGAAGACAGGGACATGGCTTCCCAGGACAGCATAAAGGCAAGGATATTGGAAGCTGTGATGACCAGGGCCATGGAAGCGATGAGGACACTGAAGAAAAAATAATTGACCCCTACCCTTACCGGTTTTTTTTCATGGGCCATATAGTGGAAACTGTAAATGGAGGACAGAAGGCAAATCCCAAACACGGCAACGAGAAAAAATGCGGAAAGCCCGTCCATTTTAAAGGACAGGGAAAACACATTCAGATATTCAAAACTCTTCTCAGCAATAGCGGAATGGATGAGGTTGGAGGTTACATCCATCAAGCCCCAGAGACAGCCGAGACTTAGGAGAAAAACCGTAATGATGTTAACGGACTTAGCCTGTCTTGCAAAGCAAAGGGAAAAAACGCCCCCGGTCAGAATAATCAATATGGAAATGAAAAATTGACTCATATATTCCCCGATTTTGAATTTTCATTTGTATTACCCAACCTTTTTTAAGGTCATCCCATCTCATACAGAAAAGGGATATTTAAGTCCACTCAAATAAAGGAGAAGCAGATTTTTGTCAAGCCGGAACTGTTTCAATCTGAATCATTTTCTTGACAAAAACCTCTTTCCCTGATTATCTAATAAAATTTTTAAAAGCAAAGGGCGGATATAAGCCCGTGATAAATTATATAAATGTTTAAGGAGATATGACTTACCATGACTGAAGCAACAATGACGCTGGAAAGCACCCGCATTGACTGGAAAAGGTTATTTTTTCTGGTTCTTGGCGTAGCGCTGTTTTTTATTATTTATTATTGTCCGCCTTGGCCCGATGCCATTGACCCCCAAGGAAAACATTTTGTGCTGACAAAAGAAGGCAAGGGAGCCCTGGCCGTATTTGCCCTGGCCGCCACCTGGTGGATTTTTGAAGTCCTGCCCATCGGTGTTACCGGTATTGCCATAGGCGTGGCCCAGGCCATGTTTCTCATCCGGAAACCCGAAGTGGCCTTCAAGGATTTCATGGACCCTTCCGTCCTCTTTATTCTGGGTTCCATTGTCATCGGCCTGACTTTCACCAAGAGCGGCCTGACCAAGCGAATGGCCTATAAGATGCTGTCTGTTGTGGGAGAAAAAACCAGCATGATCTATCTGGGCTGTTTTGTCATGACCGCGGCCCTGACCCATCTCATGGCCCATACGGCAGTGGCGGCCACCATGTTTCCCCTGCTGCTGGCCATTCATTCCTTTTATACGGACGAAGACCAACCCACCAAATTCGGCAAGGGTCTTTTTATCGGCATGGCCTATGTGGCCGGCGCAGGGTCCATCATCACTCTTCTGGGAGCGGCGCGCGGCGCCGTTGCCATTGGTTTTTATAAGGAAATGACGGGAAAAGAGATCAGTTTTTTTGAACTTTCTTATTACATGGCGCCCATCGGCTGGCTCATGGTTTTTATTATCTGGGGCCTCATCATGGTTCTTTGCAAACCGGAAAAAACCGTTATCCCGGGCTTGAAAGAAAGGGCCAAAAAGATGTACAGGGATTTAGGCGGCTGGGGAAGAAAGGAAATCCTGACCCTGGTCATCACCCTGGCCGTCATTGTCCTCATTGCCCTGAAAAACTGGGTTCCGGCCTTGCAGACCATTGACAAAACCGCCATTCTTCTGACCTCCACACTCTTGTTTTTTATTTTGAATATTCTCACCATTGAAGATCTGGAAGCCATTCCCTGGAATATCATCCTGTTATTCGGCGGGGCCATGTCCATCGGGTTCTGCCTCTGGCAGACAAAGGCTGCCGAATGGCTGGCTGTCAACTGGCTTCAGCTTTTTACCAATGCGCCATCCGTGGTGTTCATTCTCGGCATGGCCTTTTTTGTCATGATCATGACCAATTTTATAATGAATGTGGCCGCCATTGCCATTTCCCTGCCCGTGGCCCTGGTGATTGCACCCTATCTTGGGGTGTCCGGAGAGGTCATCTTTTTCTCCGCCCTCATGACTGCCGGCATGCCCTTTATCCTTCTCATCGGAGCGGCGCCCAATGCCATTGCCTATAATTCCAATCAATTCTCAGCAGGTGAGTTTTTTAAATTCGGCATCATTGCCAGTATCATCCTGATGATCGTGGTCTGGTTGGCTGTGGTAATTATCTGGCCCATGATGGGCATGCCCATCCTTTTGAAATAATGTATCGGATGAAAGAATCCTCTAATTTAAGGATAGAAAAAAATGAAAGATAAAAAAGTTAAAGAAATCATGATAGCCCTGTCCGACTATGCAACCGTATCGGAAGAGGATACCCTTGCCTCTGTTATACGCACGCTTAAAAAAGCCCGTGAGGATAAAAAATACGCGCACAAGCACCGGGCCGTGCTGGTGTATGACAAGAATAAAAAAATCGTCGGCAAAGTCAGTATCCGCTGCATTCTGCAATCCCTTGAACCCAAATACTGTCAGATTCAAAACCCTGACGGTCACGAAAATATCGGATTGTCCAGATTCGGTTTCAGCGATGACTTCCTGAATTCCATGGTCAAAAATTTCTGCCTGTGGGATGAAAGCCTGGAAGAGCTGGTAAAACATGCTTCCAAATTAAAAGTCAAGAATATCATGTACACCCCTACCAACGGGGAATATGTGGATGAAGAGGCCTCTGTTGCAGAAGCGGTTCACCAGTTCATCCTGGGCTGTCACCAGTCCCTTCTGGTGACAAAAGATAAAAAAGTAACCGGGGTTTTACGGCTGGTGGATATGTTTGAACTGGTCAGCAAGGCCCTGGAGAAATAAGCCATAAAAATTTCAGATTGTCTGCCCCATGGTATCATGGGGCAGACAATCTGAATGGGTTGACTCAATTTTTTGTATCGCTTCGTTAGTCTGAAATTTCCGTCTTCAATTTAATATTGTATTTTTCAATCTTGGCATGAAGGGTGGGCCTTGACAGACCCAGGAGTTTGGCGGCCTGGGTGCGGTTGCCGTTTGTTGATTTCAGGGCCTCTGAAATCACGATGCCGGATACCGTATCCATAAAATCGTCAAAACTGTAAGTTCCGGATGAACCGGCCAAGGTTTGCCGCACCCAATCCCGGATGGTGGTCAATTCGATTTCTCCGTCCCGGCCTGTCTTGTTCTTTTTTTCGATGATCTGCTCCAGGTCCGCAGCGGAAATCGGGGCTCCCCGGTTGAAAATCAGCACCTTCTGGATCAGGTTGGACAATTCCCTGATATTTCCCGGCCATTCATACCGGTTCAAAAGCGCCAGGGCTTCCGGCTGGATGCTGGGGTTATCAATTTTCAATTCCGTGGAAAATTTATGCAGGTAAAAGGAAATCAAGGGGTCAATATCTTCTTTTCTCTCTCTCAGCGGCGGCAATTCAATGGTCACGACCTTTAACCGGAAATACAGGTCTTCCCTGAATTTTCCTTCCGGAATGGCTTGTTCCAGGTTTTTATTGGTGGCGGCAATGATCCGGACATCAACCGGGATGGTTTCTTCACCTCCCAACCGCTCTATGCTTTTTTCCTGCAGGAGCCTTAGAATCTTGGCCTGAATATTCAGGGGCATATCCCCGATTTCATCCAGGAATACGGTTCCGCCGTTGGCTTGCTCAATTTTCCCGATATGCCGCTGGGAAGCACCGGTGAAAGCCCCTTTTTCATAGCCGAACAATTCACTTTCCAGGAGGGTCTCCGGGATGGCCACACAGTTGATGATCAAAAAGGATTTCCCGGAACGGATGCCGTGCTGATAGACGGCTCTTGCCACCAGTTCTTTTCCGGTTCCGGACTCCCCCCGGATCAGAACTGTTGCATCGGTCTGGGATACCCGGCCAATAGTTTTATAGACGCCCTGCATGAGCCGGCTCTGACCGATGATGGCGTCCCCTTGCTGGGCTCCGGGGCTTGCATCCACGACCACCGGGGATCTCATGAAATACCCGGCTTCAATGGCCTGACGGATGAGAACCAGCATTTCCGGGACTTCAAAGGGTTTCAGCACATAGTCATAGGCCCCCATTTTCGTGGCCTCTATGGCAATATCGGTGGTGCCGTAAGCCGTTACAATGATGACCGGCAGCTTTGTATCGATCTTTCGGATCTCTTTAAAGGTTTCCATGCCGTTCATGCCCGGCAGGCGCATGTCAAGGATAACCAGATCCAGGAGGGTCCCACGGACAATATCAATACCGGCCTCGCCGGAAGCAGCACTGATGACGGTATAATTTTCTTCTTTTAAAAGCCTGCAGAAGCTTAACCGCAACTGGTCATCATCATCGATTACAAGGATGGTATTCATCGCCTATGCTCCATCATTCACGGAATTCATTTATGTTTTGCCTCTTGCAGTGTTTTTTTCTTATATGCGTCTCCAATCTTATAATACAACTCGTCAATATCCACCGGTTTGACGATATAATCAAAGGCGCCGTTATCCATTCCGGCCCTTGCCGCTTCCAGCATGGCATGGCCCGTCAGCATGATGACTTCTATCAAGGGCCACCGGGTTTTAATCTCCTTAAGGATCATGATCCCGTTTCGATTGCCCGGCATTTTCACATCCAGAACCACCACATCAATATTCTCTTTGGCAATGCGTTCAAGGGCCTGTTCTCCGTCCGATACCCCGGAAGCATCAATATCCCTTTTTCTGATCCGTTTGATGATGACATCCAGAAAACCGGTTTCATCATCCACAAACAATACTTTCATTTCCTATCCACCTTCTTTTTGTATTGAATTAGCGTGGAAACTGTAGGATAGGAACCTTGATCTTGTCAATCAAAATATCATTTCGTAAAAACGGATACCCGGACGGCATTTTCCATTCCCGGAATCCGGATGCAAACAAGATAACGAATGAATATTGAATAGATTGTAATGCCGTGGTATAGCTTTCATATTGATGGACATCATTTGATGAGGATTCGAAAAAAAATTGAAGTTCAGGCACCTGTTTTTTGACAAGCGCGACCATGATCTGATCCGGATTGTTAATTCCGTCTATGATGCCGGAAAGACCCTTGGATATACGCGAAAGCTCTATTATCCTTTTTTTCATCCCCTGGGAATCAAGGAACTGGCTGAATCCAAGGGCCTGCGCACGGCCTATGCCATCGCTTCCCTTTTGGAGTCCATGGAACGGGGGGTGATTGAAAACCGGCTCCAGGCCCTCCAGGGCCTTAAAGATGAAATCCTGAATACCACCGCCGGCGCCATGCCCAAGAATACGGCCAGGGTTCTCCTTCAGATCATGAAGGAACTGGTCAGGGCCAGGGGCAACGACGCCCTTCAGCTTGAACTGGCCCATAGCTTTCGTATGGCGGCCTTTGGCAAACCCAGGGTGATCAGGCGGTTGCTCAAACACTACCACCTCCTAGAAATGCCTGAAGAATGGGACCAGATTGCTTTTGACGACCATGTTCATGATGCCAATACCTCGGGGAGAAAATCTCCCACCCATCTCATCATGGATGCCTGGATCAAGGGTATCCGCCGGTTACGGGTGATTTATTATCATTGTATTGAACCCCGGTTTGCCACGGAATTGATCCAGGCTGCCCGGATCATGGAAATCGACCTTCGCATCGGCATTGAATTCTGGGCCAGGTACCGGGACCGTTATATCTCCTTTATCTGGGTATCAAGGGGTCTGCCCGATACCGAGGCCTTTCTCTGCTTTCTGGCCGAGCCCCATGTGGTGTCCTTCATGGAACAGGGCAAGACCGTTCTAAAATATCAGGAAAGATATGTCTTACGAATCCTTAACAACTTTAACCAGACCTATCTGGAAGACATGTGCCGGGATCTGGACATTGATCTTCAGCCTTTGCAGCCTGAAGATTTCCTGAAGTTTGCCGTTCCCGGACTACCCTCCATTCCCCATCTGGGAGAATATATCCATTCTCTTGCCGTGGAGGCCATGTCACAGCGCCTTAAGGATCTGAGCCAAACCTATGAAACGGCGGAGCCGGCTCAAAAGGTGGGTATCGAAGACCTGGTCGAAAAAATGGATTCCTTTTCGACCAAGGATGTAATTGTAAACTATTTAAGTCCTTTGAAACACCCGGAAATTCCCCATCCGTTTTCCCTCAGTATTGATGCCGATATACCCGATCGTCTCAAACTGGATTTTAAAGACCTGCTTTTTGAAGTCAGAAAACTCCGCCATGATTTCAGGATTACTTTGAAACTCGGCAATCTGAAGCCTGAGGATGTGATTGAAATCCTGTATGACGGAGAGGGGTATGTGAACCGGCTTGAAATCATCAATTTAAAGGATTTTGTATCCGATGATCCTGCATCCCTTTTTTCCATCAATGTCCTCCAGAAATCCATCAATTCCGGAAGCCTCTTAAAACTCAAACGCGTGGTCCGGCAGATCATCCTGTCCGTAGAAAAAACCAATTATCAGGACAAAGAGGACCGGTTGAAAAAATTGTTCAATATTCTCCACGACATTGATGCATTAAAAGACATGTACACCATCCGGCCCCTTAAATCCAGGATCGGCAGTGATTCAACCGGGAAGGCCCATCAGACATACGGCATGGGATTCTGCATCATCCCTACCCTTTCTGCAAGAGCCCGGGCGGAAATCCGTAAGAACACGGTGGATCGTCTGATATTGCCGGCCAATATGAATGTCAGCCGAAGGATGACCACCTTTGCCTTGAATGAGATCTCCCCCATCCTGAAATGGGTCATTAAAAAATTCAGATGGCTTCCTGGTTTGGAACAGATGCTACCAGTCAAGACAAGGGAATGGGTATTTCAATCCTTTGCCCTGGACATGAGGTCCCTTGGAAATGTGGTAACCCTGAGCGGAGTTCAAAAAGAAATAAAAAACAATCTAAAACTTGAGGTATCGAAAAAAGAGAAAGAAATAGCCCCAGGGTCCTGGCAAAATCTGAACACAAAACTCAAAAACTGCCTGAAAATTTTAGGGGGGTTTATCCCGGCCTTCCTTTGCTTCTCTCTGACCAAAGACTGGTGGTTTCTGGCCTATTTCGGAGCCGTTATCTGGTTCGGCATTACCGGCTTTCGGGTGATTCTGCAATCGGTCCTGGGAGGCGGCGGCATCAACCGGTCCTCCCTGACCAAATGGAATGATTATGTGAGTTGGGACCGGCTGACGGATTCTCTTTTCTTTACAGGTTTTTCCGTGCCGATCCTGGATTATCTTGTCAAAACCCTTATTCTGGACCGCAGCTTCGGGATCACCATGTCCACCAGCCCGGTCCTTCTTTATTCCGTCATGGGTCTGGCCAACGGGATTTATTTATCATCCCATAATGTCTTTCGCGGCCTTCCCAAAGGAATGATCACCGGCAATTTTTTCCGGAGCATTCTTTCCATTCCCGTGGCCATCCTTTTTAACAGCATCATCGGTGCAATTCTGATGTTTTATAATGTTCCTTTCATTGAAAACGTTCTTCAGAAATGGGCTGCCGTCATTTCAAAAGCCGCATCAGATACTGTGGCAGGCCTGATTGAGGGCACGGTGGACCGGTTCTCCAACCTGGATTTGAGAAAAAGGGACATTGGGAAAAAATTTTCAGACCTGTTTGAAACCTATACCAAGCTTGAACTCCTGTTTCCCGAGACGGAAGAAATGAAAATACTTGAAAAAGCGGAAAAACTTTTTATCAGCAGGAATTCAGAGGTCAGGGACCTTGCCGTCATGATCATTATCAATGCCCTTGATCTTTTTTATTTCTGGATGTACCTGCCAAGAGCGCGGATGACCATGCTGGATATGGTTTCTCGGCTGACTCCCGAAGAAAAAACCCTGTTTATTCAATCCCAGAAAATCCTGGAGCATGAACAGTATATCAGCCGGCTTTTTGTGGACGGAATCCTGGGGAAAAATTTTTCAAAACCCCTGTCATTTTATCTTACAAATTATCAGAATTATCTGTCCGCCCTCCAGAAAATCGATCCGTATCCTTTCCAATAAGTCATATGTTTTTACATAAGCCCATGTTTCATGGATTCCAAGGGCACCTGTTAGAAAAAATTAACAACCTGTTCATATAGCTTTCGATCTGTAAAAAAAACGGACAGATTTATACTTCCCAGTTACTTGTCAGGAGCTTTAATAATTCTTGTATTTTAAAGATGTTAAGAAGAAATAACCCTCTTTTGCGCCAGATGGCATATCTTTTGCTGAAATAAGTACGGCTTGCAGAGAAAAGCAAAACCTTAGGGAAAAGAATGGAAAATTTATCAGCAGAACGAAATGCCTTTTACCAGGAATTATCCAGAAAAATCAAAATTCTGATCCTGGTGATTTCATTTTTCCCCTTTATCCTGACCACGGGTTTCCTTTTCTATAGGTTCAACCTGACCTATACCGAAAAAATCCAGGCCCATGTTTCAGAACTGGTTCAGAAGCATACCCAGAACATCGATACTTTTTTATCAGAAAAACTGGGAAATATCCGGTATCTGGCTTATCAACTTGAAAATAGCAGCACTAAATCCATTGAACTCTTTTTAAAAACAAATCTTGAACTGCTGGAAACGGAATATCCGGATTCCTTCACCGATATCGGAATTGTTGATGGAAACGGGATACAGATCGCCTATGAAGGACCCTTCAACCTTAAAAATGCGGATTATAAAAATGCAGAATGGTTTCAAAACGCCATACAAAAGCCCTTTTATATCAGTGATGTCTTTGCCGGGCTGAGAGGGCATCCCCATTTTATCATCGCCGTCAAGGTCCGTATCGACGGGATGGAACATATTTTAAGGGCCACTATCAATTTTGCCGGATTCAATTCCATGGTGGAAAATATTCAGATCGGAAAAACCGGTATCGCCTATATTCTCAACGCCGACGGCCAGCTTCAGACCAAGGCCGATATCCGGATCGATCCGACGATTATCGCCTCCCTGGTAGACTATAAAAACCCGGAGAGCCGAACCATTATCACGGAAAAACAGGACCCGGCCGGAACCAGATATCTCTATGCCATCTCGACATTGAAGAACATTGATTGGAGCGTGGTATTCCGCCAGGACGTGAGGGATGCCTTCAGTGAGCTTCGGAAAACACAAATGCTGACCCTTGTCCTTATGATGGCAGGGTGTATCGCCGTCATTGCCGTTGCCTTTACCCTACCGCGGTATATCATAAAGCTGATTTCCAGCGCGGAAACAAAAAGCGAGGCCATGAACCGGCAGGTTATTGAAAGCGGGAAGCTTGCCAGCATAGGTGAACTGGCGGCCGGCATCGCCCATGAGATCAACAATCCCGTGGCCATCATGGTGGAAGAGGCCGGCTGGATCGAAGATCTTTTGGAAGATGAGGATCTGAAAGAAACGAAAAACCTTGTGGAATTCAAACGGGCATTAAAACAGATCAACACCCAGGGCAAACGATGCAAAGAGATCACCCATAAACTGTTGAGCTTTGCCCGGAAAACCGATTCCACCATTAATGATGTGGCAGTCAATGACGCCATCCGGGAAATGGTATCCCTTACCGCCCAGATGGCCCGATATAACAATGTCATCATAGAGACGAAACTTGAGGACAATCTCCCCTTTGTCCGGATTTCTCCCTCAGAGCTTCAGCAGGTGATGCTGAATCTCATCAACAATGCCATTGACGCCATGGAAAAAACAGGGGGTACCCTTACCATAGAAACCCGGAAAAGCAGGATTGAACAGAATCATATTGCTATTTCGATTGAAGACACCGGACCGGGTATCCCTAAAGAAAACCTGGACCGGATATTTAATCCATTTTTTACCACCAAAGCCGTAGGAAAAGGAACAGGATTAGGGCTTTCCATCTGTTACGGTCTTGTCCAAAAAATGGGCGGAAAAATCGAGGTGTCCAGCCAGGTCGGTGTCGGTACCCAATTCCGTATCTTTATCCCGTTCCAGGATAGTTCAAATGATACCCTAACCAATGAATTTAATTCTATAATCGTATAAGGAGCTGAACCATGAAAAAAATTAAATTATTACTGGTAGATGATGAAAAAGCATTTCTGGAGACCATTACCAAACGCCTTGAAAAAAGGGACTTGGATGTTTCAACGGTTTACAGCGGAAAAGAAGCGCTTGCGGAAATTGAAAAAACCAAGACCCTTGAAGTCGTTGTTCTGGATGTTAAAATGCCTGAAATGGACGGCATCCAGACCCTGGTCGAACTGAAACGAAAGGCCCCCCTGGTGGAGGTCATCATGCTGACCGGCCATGCCACCGTAGAAACCGCCATTGACGGGATGAAACTGGGAGCCTTTGATTATCTCATGAAGCCCTGTGACATCGATACTCTGATTGGAAAAGTAAAGGGGGCCGCGGCAAAGAAAAGAGAACATGAAGAAAAAATAACCGAAGCCCGCATCAAGGAAATCACTGAACGAATGGCATAGGTAAAAGAGACGATCATGGACCCCTGCGGCAACAATAAAGAAAAAAAAACCATCCGTCTCCTTCTGGTGGATGATGAAAAAGGATTTCTGGATGTCCTTTCCAACCGGCTGTCCAGGAGACTGATCCATCCCGTCAAGGCTTACAGCGGGACACAGGCCATCCAGATTCTGCGGAAACAGGATTTTGACGTGGTGGTCCTGGACCTGAAAATGGAGGACATGGACGGGATAGAGGTTTTGAAAGTGATCAAACGGATGGTTCCGGATCTTCCCGTGATTCTCCTGACCGGACATGGGTCCCAAACTGCTGCAAAGGAAGGGATTCTATCCGGAGCCTTCGATTTTTTGACCAAACCCTGTGAACTGGTGGAACTCATGGAAAAAATCAAAGAAGCCCATGAACACCAGCAGAAACAATCGAATAATTTGAATTTATTAGATTTGGACAAGGACTAACCATCAAAAATTCAAGGGGAGCGTTGATCCGATAAGATCATGAATATGTGGAAAAAAAACGGAGGCATTCCAGAATTATTTTCATTCCATCTGAGCCTGAAATCCAGGGTATACCTGGTGAACGCCGTTCTTCTGGGCATCACTCTGGTGGGGGCCGTCCTTATGGTCTGGTACACATACAAAATCGAAAATGTTTTTAAAACCATTATCAGCAGAAACGTGGTGATTTTCGAATCTGCCGAGGCCCTGGGAACGGATTTAATCAATCAGAAAGGCTATGTCACCTATTTTTTCCAGGACGGGAACCCGGAATGGCTGGTGGAACTGGCCCGATACCGTACCCGTTTTGAAAACACCCTTGAAGAATTAAAGACCCAGGTCAAGGATCCCTGGGAAATAAAAACCGTATATCAGATTGAGGCCGATTACCGGAAATATATTCCAGCACGGGACGAAGTCATCGAACTCTATAAAAAAGGGGAGCGGGAAAAAGGGTTTTCAATGCACCGGGATGTCCGGCAGGCCTTTTTTGAGATACTGGGATTATGTAACCAGTTCAAGGAATTCCATAAGGAAAAAATAGAGACCGCCATTGAAAAAAGCAGTGAAGAAGCCAACCGCCTGAGGATCATTGCCCTCATGGCCATTGTTTCCGTCACCCTGTTGAGCCTTCTGGTGAATTTTATATTTGCCCGCCACATCATGGACCCCATCCGAAAACTCATTTTGCAGGTAGACACCGAGGAGGGTACCGGGAAACCCCGGGATGAGGTGGATGCCCTCCAGCGGGGGGTTCTGGGCCTGCTCGAAGATGCTGAAGAAACCCATCAAAAATTACGGCAGAGCCAGGTATCCCTTTTACAGTCGGAAAAAATGGCGCTCATCGGAAGACTTGCCGCAGGCACGGCCCACAGCATCAGGAATCCTTTAACCTCGGTAAAGATGAGGCTGTTTTCCCTGAACCGGTCTGCAGCCCTCTCCAATACCCAGAGGGAGGATTTGAATGTCATCTCCGGTGAGATCATCCAGATCAATAAAATTGTTGAAAATTTTCTTGAATTTGCCCGGCCTCCCAAACTCATCATGAAGCGGATGAGCCCTTCGACGGCGGTGGACAGTGCGGTGTATCTTCTCGACCAAAGGCTTCGGTCCTATCATGTGAATTTAAAAATCGAACGGTCCGGACCTTTATCCGAGACCCTGATAGACCCGGAACAACTCAAGGAAGTATTGGTTAATATTATCATCAATGCCTGTGAAGCCATGAAAAAAGGGGGCAGCATCATGATCCGGGAGGAGGAAGTGGAAATCACTCCCCTGCAAAAGGCCGACGTCATCCGGATCAGTGATAACGGAGAAGGCATTGCCGAAGAGATTATGAAAAGCATCTTTGATCCGTTTTTTACCACCAAGGAAGAGGGAACGGGCCTCGGCCTCAGTATTGCGTATAATATCATCCATGAACACGGCGGAACCCTGGAGGCCTCAAGTCAAAAAGGAAAAGGTACTGATTTTACCATAACGCTTCCCATAAGGGAAAAAGGACCAATTGGCTAAAACCCATGGAATCATATAATCAATTGAATATATTGATTATTTAACTTAAATACAACTACAAGGAGAAAAAAATGAAGTTTTTTCGTGATCTGAACCAGTTCATGGTGGCCGGGTCAAGGGCCCACGCCCGCTGGGAACTGGAAATGTCCAACAACATCCTGCACAGCCGCACCCGACTGCTGATCCTGGGGCTGTTGCTCATTCCCGTTTTCCTGGGCGGCGTTGCCTTTGCCGACGCCATCAGCCAGGCCCTGCCGTCCTTCATCGGCGGCAAGCAGGCCTATGGGCCCGCGCACTACACCAACCTCATCTTCGGCGCCTCGGTGCTGGTCGGCCTCTGCGCCGGTCTTATCACCGGCTGCATCGGCGCCGGCGGCGGCTTCATCATCGCCCCGGCCCTGATGAGCGCCGGCGTCAAGGGTATCCTTGCGGTCGGAACCGACCTGTTCCACATCTTCGCCAAGGCCATCATGGGATCGGTCCTTCATCGCAAGATGGGCAATATCTCGGTTTCCCTGGCCGTCACCTTCCTGATCGGCGCCATCGGCGGCTCGAGCCTGGGTGGTTATGTCAACCGCAAAATCTATGACGCCAACCCGGTGCTGAGCGACATGTTCATCACCTCCATCTACGTCGTCATCCTCGGCTTCCTCGCCTTTTACGCGATGAACGACTACCTCAAATCACGCTCCAAAAAAGTAGTGATCGAAGAAGGCGCCAAGAAAATTGCCGAAGAGATCCCGCCCATGGGCAAACGCATCCAGTCGGTCAACATTCCGCCGATGCTGACCTTTGACGAGAACATCACTCCGGGCGGCCGCAGAATTTCTGCCATCTTCCTCGTGATCAGCGGTTTCATCGTCGGTATGGCCGCCGCCATCATGGGCGTCGGCGGCGGTTTCCTTACCTTCCCGATGTTTGTCTACGGCATGGGCGTTTCTTCCATGACCACGGTCGGCACCGACATCTTCCAGATTGTGTTCACCGCCGGTTATGCCGCCATCAGCCAGTATGCCGTTTACGGCTTCATCTTCTACACCCTGGCCCTGGGCATGCTGCTCGGCTCCCTGGTCGGCATCCAGGTCGGCTCCATCGTCACCAAGGTCGTTCCCGGCACCACCATCCGTGGTTTCTACGCCGTCACCGTGACTGCCGGTTTTCTCAACCGGGTCTGCGCCCTGCCGGAAAAAATGATGAAAATGGGCTATGTCGAACTGTCCAAGGGTTTTATCACAACCGTCGACATTATCGGCATCGCCGGCTTTTTCATCATCATCACCGCTTTTGCGGCATGGGTCTTCTGGTGCTTTTTCTCTAATCTTAAGGTTCTGAAATCAGGGGAGGTGCATTGATCATGGCAAGTTCAACTCAACTCAAAACCCAAGGATACCTCCTGCTGGCATCCTTTTTCGTGGTCCTGGTGATTATCTTCATGCCGCTGTTCCCGAGTGTCCAAGGCCATAAAATCAATGGACTCGACTATCTCGACAATTTTTTTAACGAGTTGTCCAAAAGCTCGGCCTATTACATCCCTGAACAGATAAAGAAAGCAGAAAGTTACAACGGCCAACAATTCAGCACTTCCTTGAAGATGAAATCGCCCGAGGAGGCTGCATTAACCGCCAAACTATTCGCCATGAACCAGATCACTGCCGCCGCCGAGGGCGACAAAGTACAGATCAGCGGTGATTTCGGTGCCATGATCACCATCATGCTCAATGATGCCGACCTGATGTTTAAAAACGACGGCCAGGCATTGAAAGCCAAATACGGCGTTGATGAACGTCAGACCGTCTTTTCCTGGTATCAGGCTCTGGCTGCCATGGAAAAAGGCATGACCAAGGCGGGACAGTTTGAGCAAGCCAAGTTCGTCAAAGACTGCATGTCCAAAGCGGTTGAGCCGGCCTACAACTATTACGAGGTTGAGGCGAAACCGGTGAAGGAGGAGATGGTCCTGTTGATTGCCTCCCTTGCTTTCTACGTCATCTACACCATGTGGTACGGTTTTGGCCTGATGTTCCTGTTCGAAGGCATGGGCATCAAACTTGAACACTGAGAAAAAAACTTGAATTGTACCACCGCAGGAATTCATTTCCGGCGGTGGTACACCAGGAGACGATGAAAAAACTGATCGAGTTTCTAAAAGATTTTTTTCAAAAGAAACCCCCTGCTGATTCTATAGATGCCGAAACCCTCAGAGCCGCATTTAAGGAACGGTATCACCACTTCAAAATGCTGTTGAACGCCAACAACAGCGCCCTAGAGACCATGACGGAAATTGAACAGGCCCTTCAGAACCGGCGGCCCTTCGGCATGTCGTTTATCAAAAGCAATTGCATTTCCGTCACCGTGAGTCTGCTCCGCCTTTTGAAAAACCTGGAACAGCTCAGCGAAGGAAAATATAACTCGCTTTATCCCCCGTTTGACGAGATATGCAACAGCATCCGAGGGTTGATCGAACAAAAAAAAGAAGCCCGGGATGAGCGCCTCATCATTCCCCTTACCGCCATCGACCGGACCCGTGCAGACCTGGTGGGAAGCAAAATGGCCAACCTGGGAGAAATATTAAATCTTGTCAAACTCAAAGTCCCGGCCGGTTTTTCCATTACGGCCCATGCCTATGAATATTTCATGTCCTACAACGATCTTCAGACTGAAATCGACCGGCGCTTTATCTCAACCGATATCACGGATATGGAAGCACTCTATGCCTTGAGCCTGGATATTCAGGCCCTTATCACGGAGGCCCCCCTCCCGGAAGACCTTGAAAACGAAATCCACAGGGCTTATTCCGATCTTGAACAGGAAATGGGAGGATCTCTCTCCGTTGCCCTCCGAAGCAGCGCCATGGGTGAAGATTCCGCTGCCAATTCGTTTGCCGGACAATATCGTTCCGAACTGAACGTCCGCCAAAAGGACCTGATCGCGACCTATAAAGAAATCATGGCCAGTAAATATGGGTTTACAGCCATCACCTACCGCCTGAATAAAGGTATCCGGGATGAGGATATTTTCATGAGCGTCGGGTGCATTGCCATGGTGGATGCCCGGTCCGGCGGGGTCATGTATACCCGGAATCCCCTGGATACCGGAGACAGTTCGGTGTTTATCAATTCAGCCTGGGGCCTGCCCAAGGCTGTTGTGGACGGCAGCGTGGACTGCGATCTGTTTGTGGTGGGCCGTAATGCACCGATGCAGGTTTCCTATAGAGATATTAAAGAAAAAAAAGCCCAATTCCTCTGCTATGCCGAAGACGGGGTCTGCCAATTTGAACTCACCGAAGAGGACAGGAAGGAGCCTTCCATCACGGATGAGGAGGCCGTGGCATTGGCAATGCTGGCGGTCCGCATCGAGCAGTATTACGGGTCCCCCCAGGATGTGGAATGGGCCATTGACCGGAACGGCAGTCTTTTTATCCTTCAATGCCGCCCCTTGCAACAGACCGAAGCCCTGAAAATGGATTACCCGGAAGAGCTGATACAAAAAACCCGGGAAAATGTTCTGGCTTCCGGCGGAACCAATATCTTTCCCGGAGTTGCCGGTGGCGAGGTGTTTATCGTAAACAGCCCGGATGAAATGGTCAATTTCCCCAAAAACGGAATTCTGGTGGTCCGGCAAGCCTTACCGGTATGGGCATCCCTCCTGAATAAGGCATCGGCCGTCCTGACGGAACACGGCACCTTTGCCGGCCATCTGGCCAATGTGGCAAGGGAATTCAAAGTTCCTGCCATTTTCGGGCTGAAAGACATCACCGATATATTAAAAAACGGTGATCTGATCACCGTGGACAGCAGCCAGGTAAGCGTTTATAAGGGAAAAATCGATATCCCGGTTCAATCCTGGGAAATGGAAAAAGACATCATTGAAGGAAGTCCGGTTTACAATATGCTGCTTGAAGTCAGCAAATTCATTATTCCCCTTAGCCTTCTGGATCCCTATTCCGCGGATTTCAAACCGGAAAACTGCAAAACCCTTCATGACATCACCCGGTTTGCCCATGAAAAATCCGTCCATGAAATGTTTAATTTCGGCAAGGAACATAATTTTTCCGAACGGTCCAGCAAGCAACTGTTTTATAAAGTCCCCATGCAATGGTGGATTTTGAATCTGGATGACGGTCTCAAAGAAGAAACCCGGGAAAAATATATCCGTCTGGAAAATATAGCATCCACTCCCATGATGGCCCTATGGGACGGGATCATTGCCGTTCCCTGGGACGGCCCGCCCGCCATTGACGGCAGGGGTATGGCTGCGGTCATGTTCCAGTCCACGGCAAACCGGTCCCTGGAACCGGCGATGAGATCCGCCTATACCGAGCGCAATTATTTCATGATTTCCAAAAATTTCTGCAGCTTTACCTCTCGCCTGGGTTATCATTTTTCCATCGTGGAAGCCCTGGTCAGCAAACGGACGGCTGAAAATTATATCAGCTTTAGATTCAAAGGAGGAGCGGCAGACAGTCAACGCCGCATCAGGCGGATTCGATTCATTGCTGATATCCTGACCGGGTATTCCTTCAGGGTCGAACTGCGGGAGGACAATCTGGTGGCCCGTGTGGAAGCATATGAAATGGATTATATGCTTGAACGGCTTAATATCCTGGGATATTTGATCATGCATACCCGGCAATTGGACATGATCATGTCCAATGAATCCGTCATCCGCTATTACCGGGCAAAAATCGATAAAGATATCAAAACCGTGGTCCTCGCAAAAAAACCATCTGCTTCATAGACAGAGATCAGGATTTTTGATTACTCAACATTGATCAAATCTTTACGCTCAATAATCAATTCATATTCCGAACTCTCGGGAACCCGGTTTATGCGGAAACCCATTTTTTTCCCCAGTTTCAGCATCTGGGTATTTTCAGCCAGAACGATCCCATTTACGCGTTCAAGCCCCTTATCCCAGGCTGCTTTCAAACATTGCCCCAATAAGGCTGCCCCGATCCCCTTGCCCTGCCATCCATCGGTGATGGCCATGGCAAATTCAGCCTGCTTTCCATCAGGATAATCAATGATCCTGCAAACCCCGACCATTTTTCTGTCCTTGTCCGTTCCCATGAGGGCCACCAGGGCAATCTCCCGGTCATAATCAATCTGGGTCAATTTGATCAGCATTTCCTTTGAAAGCTTTTTCATGGGCGAGAAAAACCGCATATACACGCTTCTGGGGGACAGGGAATTAAAATGCTCAATCAGAAGGTCGGCATCGCTGGGCCGGATGGGACGGATAAAAAAATCCTGGCCGTCCACACTTTGCAATGTGGATTCATACTGCCAGGGATAAGAGCTGATGATGAGATGTTTGGGGCTTGGAACCGTTGAAGGGCCGACCAGAACCCTGGCGTCAACGGCCGTCATCTCTCCGTTCTTAACCATGAGCGGATTAATATCCAGGGCCTGGATTTCAGGAAAATCCGTAACCAGCCTTCCAATCCGGATCAAAAATTCTTCCACGGTTGCCAAACCGGCCGGGGGAAGATTCCTAAATCCCTTGAATACCCTGGATATCCGCGTCTTTTCAATCATCTGCCGGGCCAGGGGCCGGTTCAGGGGCGGCAGGCCCATGGCCGTGTCTTTATAAACTTCGGTCAGAATCCCTCCCATACCGAAAAGAAGAACAGGGCCGAAATGGTCGTCTTTTTTAGCGCCGATGATGAGTTCATAATCCGCCTTGGGCTGCATTTTCTGAACCGACACCCCTTTTATTTGGGCATCCGGTGCAAACGTCCCGGCGCTTTTCATGATGCTGTTATAGGCGGCCATGACTTCGGCCGGGGTTTTTAAATCCAGAATCACACCGTTGCAGTCGGATTTGTGCAGGATGTCTTTGGAGCAGATTTTCAGAACCACCGGGAATCCGATCTGCTCGGATATTTCCGCAGCCATTTGTTCCGAATCGGCAATTTTTGTCACATTGGCCGGAATCCCATAGGATTTCAAAAGCTCCTTGGCCCCTGTTTCCGTAAGACTGGATTCTCCCGCAGCAACCGCCTCATGAATGATCTGCGTAGCCTTCTGCCGGTTGATCACCAGTTTGGTATCGGTCCTGATGGGAATCTCGTGGAGCATTTCAATATGTTTTCCATACTGATACAGATTTTTAAAGGCCCGGACCGCTCTTTCCGCAGAATCATAGGTGACAATGCCGGCTTCGTTAAAGACTTTTCTCGAACTTTCAACATTGACCCCGCCGATCCAGGCGGTAAAAACAGGACAGGGAAAGGTTTTTATTTCCTCTGCCAGGGCCTTGGCAAGGCCCAGGATATCCATGGTGCCGACGGGTGAACAAATCAGAAGCAAGGCGTCGGTTTCCGGTGCATTGGCGCAGATCCGGGCAGTTTTAAGATAAATATCCCTTCCTGAATCCCCAAGGATGTCAATGGGATTTCCCCGGCTCCAGTTGCCCGGCAGAATCCGGTCCAGTTGGCCCAGGGTCTCCGCCCCAAGCCGGGCCGGTTCAATACCGTGGGCCGAGAGCGCGTCCGCCGCCATGACGCCGGGCCCTCCGGCATTGGTAATAATGGCAAGGCCTGAACCGCCGGGCCGCCGCTGCTTTGCAAGAAACTCGGTACAGTCGAAGAGTTCTTCAAATTCATTGACCCGCAGAATACCGGCTCGCTGAAACGCCGCATCATACAAGGCATCTTCACCGGCCATGGCCCCGGTATGGGAGGCGGCTGCCATGGCCCCGGCCCTGGACCGCCCCGCCTTCAGGACAATAATGGGTTTCACCCGGGAGACGGCCCTGGCCGCACTCATGAAATTCCGGATATGGGTGATATTTTCCATATACATGACAATGCTGCCCACGGAATTTAAGGAGCCGAAATAATCGATCATATCGGCGAAATCCACGTCCAACATGGAACCGAGGCTGACAAAATGACTGAATCCCACATGGTTCCGATGGGAAATATCCAGCACCGAGGTGCACACGGCCCCGCTCTGGGACAAAAAGGCAATCTTTCCGGGTAAGGGCGAAAGGTGAGCGAAACTGGCGTTTAAGGATGCGCCTGTATTGACAAATCCAAGGCAATTGGGCCCGATGATTCTCAGGTTGTTTTTTTTGGCCGTCTGAAGGATCGTCTCTTCCACCTGTCTTCCCTTTAATCCGATTTCCTTGCCGCCGGAAGATATGATGACAACACCGGCAAGGCCTGCAGTTCCGCAGGATTCCATAATTTCAGGCACTGTCCCGATGGGGGTGGCAATCACGGCCATATCAATGGCTGAGTCTGCGTCCTCAATGCGGGCAAAGGATTTTTTGCCCATGATCTGATGATGCCCTGGATTTATAGGGATGATATTTCCTTTGAATCCTTGGTCCAGAAGATTTTTCATGATCAAAAATCCGACAGATCCTTCTTTTTCGCTTGCTCCGACAACTGCAACGGTTTTCGGATTAAAAAGCCTGTGCAAATTCACTGTAGTCATAGTTATCCCTCATCCCTTCATAACATTACAAGAATACCCATCCCGCTTTAAAAATCGAACACCCCGCCGGGCTAGGGCACTACCCATACCGTCATTTCTCTTGCGCCCTGAATGGCTTTCCAGGGAATGGACCCGATATCAAAATTGTCCACATCGGATCTTCCTTTCCTGCCAAAGACCAGGGTATCACAATTTTCTTCCATGGCTGCTGAAATAATGGCTTCCGACCGGCTATCGGCGCCCTGGATGAGTTTTACGCTAATTCTTTTTTTCTGTATTCCGGCTTTTTCAAGCTCGCTTTCAGCACTTTGAATCGCAGCCTCAAGCTCTTCAAATACAGCTTTAACAAAACCAGGCGGTTTTTTCTTCCCGGCTTTTACATCATAGAGGTTAAAATCCCTCAACACACTGCACAGCACAACCCTGCAATCCGAGTTTTGAATCATGTCCGCCGTAAACGTAACCGCTCTTTTGGAACATTCCGAACCGTCAAGGGCCAGAAGCAGAGAATGATTCACCTTCTGGATACCTGCCAGCATGATGGGAAGATAACCGACTTTTTCAACGAGCTTGGTTGAAACGCTCCCCATGATAAAGGGCAACAGGGTCCTTGACCCGCCGCGCCTCCGGATAAGAAGGGCATCATAGCCCTTTTTGGCTTCCTCCATAATATCCCTTGCAATCCCGTTTTTCCTTTCGGCGATGACAATGCTGATGGCTTCGGGGTTAAATCCCGCTGCTATCAACTGCATTCTTGCTTTTTCCATGAACTCTTCCATCTGTGCCTTGTATGCGCTTTCCCAGGCATAAACGGCAGAGGTTGCGCCCGCGCTGAACGTTTCTTTTTGCAGATCGTAATAACACACGGGAACCTTTGTAATGATATTGTGCAATACCAGTTTCTTTTTTAAAAACGGTTTAAAGCTGCAAAGGTACTGGACGGTTCTAAAGGCCCTTTCGGAACCGTCAAGGGCCACGAGTATTTTATTTGTATTGTCCACCATGGTAATTTCTCCTTTTGTAAACAGTTATATTCTATGCAGGGGTCAGGGTTTTTGCGCGTAAACTCATCACCGGGACCGGCGAATGTCTGAAGAGTTTTTCCGCCACACTTCCAAACAAAAAACCCTCAAGATTGGATCTTCCCTTGGGTCCGAAGACCAGAAAATCAATATTTTCCAGATCAATGGCAGCCAGAATTTCCACATAGGGAACCCCATGACCGATTCGTATCCTCACTTTTTTTTCATCCAGGCCGCCGACGTTTTTGACCATGGCCTTGAGTTTCAATTCACGGCGGCCTGATTCTTCGGACAGATGTTTTGACAGAATAAAACTGTCCGGCCGGGCCTTATTCACCGCATGTTCAACCTGATCAATGGATTTCTGATTAATAATATGGATGATACAAATATCGGCATTTGTAATCTTTGAAATTTCTCCTGTGTATTCCAGCACCTGTCTTGAATAAAGGGAGAAATCCACGGCAGCCATCAAATTTCTGATTTTTCCGGTCTGTTCTTTCATTTTATTTCTCCCTTTTAAATTTGGCCCTTTCCCTGACGCTGACCACCGGAACCGGTGAATGGCGGAATACCTTTTCCGCCGCGCTTCCAAACAGGACCCGTGAAATATTGCCCCGGCCTTTGTTGGCCATTACCACAAGATCAATATGTTCGGTTTCTATGGCCTTGAGGATCTGTTCAAAGGGAATCCCCACATCAATTTTGATTTCCATCCTGGATTTTTGATCAAAAAATCCATCCTTTATCATTTGTTTTAATTTTTCAGATCTTTCGTTTTTCAAATCCCGGATATAATCATCCGTATTGATAACATTGGTAAAGGAACCGGGATAATAGCTGAAAACCATTTCCGCACCGGAAATATCCCTCTGGTTAATGACGTTGAAGACCAGGATCTGTGTGTCGGTCCCCTGGGCAAGCGCCACGGCATATTCCAGCACCATGGGTGAGTATGAGCTGAAATCAACACAGGCGAGAATTTTATGAATATTCTGATTCATGTCTTATCTCCTTTATGGATATGTCTCCGATGAGACGTTGAAAGAATTGACCCTAGGCGGGCATTGTTTTTTTCGTTTCCCTGCATCCATAATAGCAATTGCCGTGCCATGGGTCCGAAATTTTGTAAAAGCCCATATTCTCTTTGGTGGCCAAGCTTTTTAGGGAAACAACAAAAGTGAACTCAAAGACAAATCGATGGGCCTTCTATCAACCTGTAAAAAAATCTGACAGGACCTGTTTCAAAACAAGGAGAACCAAGAGGGTCAATTGACCAGAAGGTGGCATAGGATACCGGCTGCATACCCCATTGCAATAACCGGCGTCCATTTCAGGTGGGCACCAAAGGTATAGGTTCCCCTGGCGGTTCCCATGAGGGCGACCCCGGCGGCAGAACCAATGGACAGAAGACTTCCGCCCACCCCCGTGGTCAGGGTGACAAGCAGCCACTGGTCTAGGGGCATGTCCGGGTTCATGGTCAGGATGGAAAACATGATGGGAATATTATCCACAACAGCGGAAACAATCCCCACAAGGACATTGGCAAAGGTAAAACCGAGGTTTGCATACATGGAATGGGAGAGAAGGCTAAGATAACCGAATTGGGCGAGTCCGCCCACACAGAGAATGACCCCGTAAAAAAATAAGAGGGTATCCCATTCCGCCCTGGATACCCTCTCCATGATATCAAAATGCCGGGCCTCTTTGTGAAGCTCACTCACATCCTCAATAACCTCAACGGCGCCGATGATATTTTCCTGCCCATCCGTAACGGGAGCCGCGGTAAAAGAAAGCCATTTGCCTTCCCCGGCCAGGGAGGGAAAAAAATCGGACGCCTCCAGGGCTTTTTCCAAAAGGTCGTTGATATGATATTTGCCGCCATAGAATTTGCCGGCCAACCTATCCGGAGATCCGTTCATGACAATATCGCATAAGACCGGCCGCTTTTCAGGATAAAAGGATTTCCATTGATCCCGGGTCCCGATACGATCTAGGGCCTTGGCCTGGGTAAGGTCTTCCATGGCCTTGTTCCAGTGGGTAATTCTGTGATCCTGATCAATCATAAACCCGGGAAGCGGATGATCCTTCAAAAGGCGGCCGATCTGGTCATAATTTTTCCCCAGAAATAGATGAAGAGGATGATGGGATTTTCCCGGCTTTCTTGCACCCAGAACAGTATCGTAACGGTGGGCCCGGCCTTCTTTCCGCTTTACATGATAGCTGTAAAATCCAAGAAAGGAAAGTCCGAGCATCATACCGGAAGCGGGCGGAAGGTTTAAAAAATGATGGAAACAGACGGCTGTGGCAATGGTCAAGAGAAAAAGGCCCATCATTCCGACGGCCCCATATTTCATTTGAATGATGTCGGCACCGGGCCTTGGTTTTTCATTGCGGACCACGGCAAAATTCATGACCAGGGCCGGCACCAACCAATTTACCAGTGACGGCAGGAATAGGGAAAAAAACTCAAAAAAACCGACCTTTCCTTTTTGCCAGACCATCAGGGTAGTGATATCTCCGAAGGGTGAAAAGGCTCCCCCGCTATTGGCGGCAATCACAATATGGATACAGGCCACGGCCACAAATTTTTTATCCGTGCCGCCGACAGCCATGACGATACTACCCATGAGCAAGGCCGTGGTAAGATTATCGGCAAAGGGGGAAATAAAAAAGGCCAGCGTTCCCGTGGCCCAGAAAATCTTGCGCAACGAAAAACCTCTTCCCACCAGAAAAGCCTTTAAACTCAGAAAAACATTCCGCTCTTCAAGGGAATTGATATAGGTCATGGCCGTCAGCAGAAAAAGAAAGAGTTCGGCATATTCCAGAAGGCAGGCTTTGATAGCTTCATGGGCCGTATGAACGTCTCCTGCTGCTTCATAGGTGACGGCCACAAAAATCCAGATCAGACCGGCCGCCAGCATTACGGGCTTGCTTTTGCGAAGGTGGATATAATTTTCCAGGGGCACCAAGGCATAGGCCAGAAAAAAAACAAGAATCCCCAGATACCCGTATGCTGAATCGGCCATAAGGTCAAACCTGCATTTTCATTGTTTTGGAAGCCTCAAACTTAAAACAGGAACCGGAGAATGTCTGAATACTTTTTCACAAACCCCGCCGGTCAAAAAATCCGGAAGATCGGATCTGCCTTTCTGGCCAATGACCATGAAATCCGTCTCTCCTTCCTTAAGAAATTTCAGGATTTCAACGGAGGGAACCCCATCTTTGATAATGGTTTGAAAATGAGTATCATCGGCCCTGGAATTTTTGATGAGGGCCTCCATTTTTGATGCACAGCGTTTTTTTTCACGGGCCACATAATCGGCATAGGGAAAATATTCCAAATGATCCATCTCAAACTGCCGTTTAACACAATCAATGGCTTTTTTATTGATGATATGGATGACGCTGATCCCGGACCCGGTCCGACGGGCAAGATGAACGGCATAATCCAGGATGGATTGTGAATATTCTGAAAAATCAAGCGCTACCGCCATGTTTTTTATCTTCTGCTCCATTTTTTGATCTCCTTTATCCATTCATCAATCGTCTTAATCCTCTTGACAGATCTGCGACATAATACAGATTCCCTGCTTGGTGAAGTTTTTCCACTACACCATCAAACTTTGAAGGATCAATATCAAAGGTATGAAAAAACACTTTTCTATACCCTTCATCCATATCGTCATAGGAGGTCATGATGCTGCAAAGTCTGCCCCCGTTGCTCCTGATGATATCTGAAAGGACTTTGATGACGCCGGGTCTATCCTGGATGGTAAAGGCAAAAATCTGGCCTTTATTTGAAACCCCGGTAAAAGACACAAAGCACCTGAAAACATCGCTCTTGGTAATGATGCCCTCAATATAGCCTTTCCCGGTCACCACCGGCATGCCGGAGATGCCTTTTTTCAGCATGATGACGGCGGCCTCATCAACGGTATGATCCCCCTGAATGGTGATGACGGGGCTTGACATGACCGTCTCGACTTTTACTGAATCCAGCAGTGCAGGAATTTCAAAACGATCCAGGGACGTGGCTTCCGACGGCATGGCTTTTTTGATATCCCCGTCGGTCAAAATCCCGGCGAGCTTCCCCTCCTTTAACACAGGCAACATAGATATCACCCGGGTTGAAAATTTTTTTGCAGCCTCATTCAATGATTCATCATGATGGATTAAAATCACGGGTTTACTCATCCACTCTTTAATCAGCATGGTCTCCTCCCATATATATTGATGCTTTTTTCCATTTGTATCCGCTTATCCATGACCCCTACTGAGCAATTGTTGTGCCAGTTTTGTAAAATTATCCAAAACCCTTGAACCTCAATCTGATTGCCCTGAAGGGAATGGAATACCAGCCCCATTCCATGAAAATGATTCAAAGAGAATCTATCAACCTGAAAAAAAACCTGACAGGGGACAAGAGGAGGGATTTTATTAGACGAACGGATTATTATGCGAGGATGCCGAACCGAAGCAGCTTAAACTCATCCTGAATTTTCTGAGGGATCTTTTTGCCCATTCTGACCATGAACATATTCTCAGGTTTCAGGCAGATATTGGGTTCATTGGTTTGAAATTCAAGAAATCCCGACGGCGTATACAAAGAAACCAGCATATCCCTGTAGGACAGGACCGTGAAGCCGGGATGTGCAAGATCCCAGGTCCAGGAATAGGCGGTCAGGTAGATGATTTTTTCTTCTACAAAATCCTCTGAAAAGAGGCGGGTTAAAAGTTGCCGGGCAATGCCATGATTCCGGAATTCCCTCAATACCTCAACCGCTTTCAATTCCATGACCATTTTGGGGTCCGAAAGTATCCACCGCTCATTTTTATCGGGGAAATCGAGAACCGCAAATCCGACAATGATTTTATGTTCCAAAAGGGCGAGAGCAACCCTCCCGCCCTTTTCGATAATGCGTTGAAGGCTCTGTTTGGTGCAGTGTGTCAGCCTGTAGGCAGTTGAATGACAGGTTTCAAAGGGAAAGGTAAGATCCTTAAACACCTTTGGATTCCTAGTCGATTGAATATAGACATTGCCCTTTTGCGTTTCAATGGAAGTCCGGTTCATCTCTATTATGAGGGTATCATTATTTTTCAGATCCGAATTTTTGTTCAAAGGCGCATGCCACTATGGTCGCTGCCTGAAAGCTTCCTTTAATATGATCCATATTGATAACCATGTCAAATTCATCCGGACTGGTTTCCTTTTTCTGGTAAACCGCTTTGAAAAATTCATGCTGTTCTGCATCACAGACTTCCAGTTGCCGTTCAGCCTCGGATTTGCCGATATTCATCATACGGGCCAGCCGGTCCACCCGATAGTCTTTACTACAGATAAACCGGACCGACAATACCGAATTTCTCGGCAGAATAAGATGGGTTCCCCTTCCCACAAAAATGGTGGGTTCACTGCAGGCCAGAGCAGTCACTGTTTTTGCAAGCTGTCTGGCGTAATCGCTTTTAAGAAATGTTTTTTCACTGATCAGCATTGAAAAAAGTTCACTGGCCCGGCCGGGGTAGCGCTCATCATAGAATTCAATCATTTTCCGCGACAGATTGGCATCCTTGGCCATGTGCTCCAGGATTTCCCTGTCAATGACCCGGTAGTGGATCATGCCGGCGAGGAGGTCTGCTATTTCCAGCGCGCCTACACCGATCTGCCGGGAAAAGCAGACACTGGGCAAAACGCCGGGCTTTTTGTCGGCCTGTTTTTTATCTGCCTCGTCTTGTGCGTATTTTTTAATATACCGGTCTGCCCATTCAGCGGCTGACGGTCTCTTTTTCCCATAAAACCCTGGTTTATATCCTGTTTTCTGATTCATTTGTCATCTCCTTTGTAGATTTGTTTCTCCAAAATGTTTATATATTTACACCTCTTCAAATCTCTTTGATCTTTTTTATAAAGCACTGGATGCGTTAAACCGGACCCTGCTTTTTTTTATACCAGTCCTCATTGCCATAGAGCTTATCCATGCATTCCTGACAAAGGCCATGGGTAAATGAAGCATTCGAACGCTGCTCTATATACTTTTCGATTGGTTGCCAGCCGTTTTCCCCATCCCTGATTTTTTTGCAGGAAGAACAGATGGGAAGCATTCCTTCAAGAATTTGAATCTTTGACAAAAACCCCAGGGTCCGTTTGATACAGGCAAAACCAACGATGAGAATCATGACGCTTTCAAAAATACTTTCAACCATGTTTACAGGAGTTGCCATGCTTTTGAACAAATAATGGGGCAGGTCATAAATTTCATCCAGCCAGAGGAAGAGAAAGATGATCCCAAACCCCGTCATTTCATAGAAAACGACGGATTTCAGGTGATACAGGTTGATTTTGGGTTGTGTTTGCCTCATATCTTCATCCATAATTTTTCTCCTTATGGGCCGGCTGACTTACCCTGATTATCAGCAATTGGCGTGCCAAAGGCTTAAAATCAATTAAAACCCTTACGGGAACGATGTTTTGCCCTGATAGACACTGTGAAAAAAACCGTCATCCATGGAGAGCCCCCCATAACTCTTTTCAAACCGTAAAAAAAACAGACAGGTCAATCCCGTATAAGAATACAAACAAGTGCCTTTCCGGCATATACCAACAGCTATTCCGATGGCATGTTAATTGCTGTTTCCTATTCTTAGACATAAAAGGAAGAATCCTTTGATATGGAATCAATTTCAGGGAGGACGCAATGCAACATCAAATCAAAGTTTTACTGGTAGATGATGAGGACCGTTTCTGTGAAACGACATCAAAACTTTTGATCAAAAAGGGGTTTGATACCGCCATTGCCAATAATGCGGAAAAGGCCATCCATCTGTTAAAAGGCAATAAACGAGATGTGATTGTTCTGGATATCCAGATGACCGGAATGGACGGACATACGGCCCTTCACGAGATTAAAAAGACTGATCCCGATATCCAGGTGATCATCCTTACCGGGCATGGAAGCCGGTATTCAGCCATGCGGGCCCTGGTCAGAGAAGCCTTTGACTATCTTGCCAAACCCTGCGATGTGGACATCCTTGCATCAAGGATCCATGATGCCTATCTGGCCAAGCACCGGGGATTTAAATTTGATGATAAAAAAGCATTGAACCTCATGATTCCGATCCATGATCTTAAATCCATCCCTGCCGACATGAGCCTCAAGGAAGCCATGGCCATGGGTGAAGGATTTCTGGCCGTTATGGACGAAAGAAAAATGCTGGCCGGGATCCTGACCCGCATGGATATCATCCGGTCGGTCCGGCCGGAATATATTTCCGGTGGAGGAACGTTTAATGAACAAAGCTCGCGGTTTTCATCCATGTTCTGGTCCGGGTTCTTTTCAGACCGGGTGAAAGCCGTTTCCCAGAAAAAAGTCTGGGAAATCCTCTCCGACACCCCCCCTACCATCAGTGAAAACGCCAATCTTCTGGAAGTCGCCCATATGATATCCGGAACAACGGGAGGAGTGCTGCTGGTAAAAGATATTTCAAAGGTGATTGGGATTATCCGGGATCAGGATATTTATTCTGAAATCGATTCGCTCATGAAAAAATAACACCCGGCCGGTGTTTTAGGGCCTGAAAAAGGCGGGAAACAAAGAAAAGGCTAAGAAGACATAAACCGCCATGCTGATGAACGGTATCAGGATGGCCGGTTTCCATGATAATTTTCCTGCATTTCTGAATCCGGTATAGATCAGCCACCATTTCCAGAGTTCCGTAAGCCAAAAGAAAAAAGACACCCAGGAGAGCAGCAGCATCATCCCCGATGAAAAGGCATGGATGCTGAATATGGTTTCAAAACCGGTTTTTCTTCCAACGGTTAAGGTCATGATGCCGTAGCTGACACAGGCAGAAACAAAGGTCATGCCCAGACTGCCGAGAAAAAATAAGGCCCCTGTCTCCACAGGATGGGCATGATTGCTGATGAGAAGGCTTGCCCCGGTATAAAAAACAGCGCACAGGATACAGAACCCCAGGGATTTCATCATGGATGAATTATCCGGCAATTCCGTAAAAAACCGTTTGGGTTCAATCAGAATCTGGATTAAGGCATATCCATAGAACTGAAAGGATTTCAATATTTTTTCAGGCAGTAAAAAGGTCACGGGAACCCCCTCATAAATTTTTAATTTGAGCCACCCTGATTTTCTCTTCCACCCGCTGACGTTTCTCAAATGCATCCAGGGCTTTTTCCAGGATCTGGTCGATATCGGCGGGTTTCATGAGATAGTCAAAGGCGCCGTTTTTAAGACCGTCAATGGCTGAATCCACTGTGGCATGGCCTGTCAGCAGAATAATCTCGACCAGGGGATATAAGGTTTTAGCGGCTTTCAAGGTTTCATTGCCGTCCATGCCCGGCATCTTCATATCCAGAATAACCACATGGACATCCTGAGCTTTAAGTTTTTGAAGGGCTTCTTCTCCGCTCCGGGCCGTAAAAACCTCATATCCTTTTTTTTCAATCAATTTTGCAGTGGTCTGGAGGTATCGCTCTTCGTCATCCACCAGCATCAATTTCATCTTTTCCATGGATATTCTCCTGTCTTTTTTATGGTGTTTTCGCCGGCAGAATAATAATGAAAGCCGTTCCGGTCTTATCTTCACTTTTGACTTCCATTGTTCCGCCAAAGCTTTCTATGATTCCGTAGCAGACGGACAATCCAAGACCGGTTCCCTTGCCCACAGGCTTGGTGGTAAAAAACGGGGAAAAGATCTTGGAAATATTTTCCCGGCTGATGCCTGTTCCATTGTCTGTGATCTTGATGGCAAGGGATTTTTCATCCTTTATTCCGGTCTCGATTTTCAACATTCCGCCCTTTGATCCATGGCGTTCGATGACGGCGTCCATGGCATTATTAAAGAGATTCAACATCACCTGCTGAAACTGGGAAGGATCTCCCATGAATTTCGGCGTATGCTCGGAAAAATATTGTATAATCTCAATCCCGTTCACTTCCGCCTTTTTTTCAATCATGTGGACGATTTCCGGGATGATACGGCAGGGGTCGAGCACCTGTTGGCGGATCTCATTTTTTCTTCCAAATCTTAAAATGGCATGGGTGATTTCCGAGCACCGGTTCACTTGGAGTTTGATCTGGGATAGCGAATCCTCAATCTCATTGATATTCTGCCGTTCCCCGGCATCTATGGTACCGGATATATCTTCCAGAATGCTTTCAATCATGGCATGTTCGCTTTTTATAATCTGGAGGGGGTTATTGATCTCATGGGCAAATCCGGCAGCCATTTCACCGATCTCAGCCAATTGCGCCGCCCGGATAAGCTGGTTCCCCAGGTTTTTCTTTTCCCGGCCCAGTTTTTCGATCTGTTTCAGAATGCGGTCGGTGATAAAGGTTGCCACCACAATGATCACGGCAAGACCTATAATCATGATGACCAGATTAATATAGGCCGCCGTATATAAGAACCGGTAGGCATCTTTTTTCTCCTGCCGGACCACCAGCATCCATTCCTTATCTTTGAGCCAGGTGGTGGCATAGAGATATTGGATGCCTGAAGAATCGGTTTTAATAAAGGTGTGAATCAATTCTTCGGATTTGGAGAGGTCTGCAAATTCAGGATCTTTCTCCATGACCTGGATATTTGTAGATCGTCTTTCAGACTGGGAAATCCCTTCCTTATTCAGGATATAGGCTTCCCCGGTCTTCCCGATTCTCACCTGGGAAATCATCTTGTCAAAATATAAGGTATCAATGGTGGCTCTCAGAACCCAGGTATTTTCACCGCTGCCGTGTCTTATGGCGACAACGAAATGGGGAATCCGCCGGTACCCGAGAAAAACATCGCTGATATAGGATCCGTTCTGCATGACCTGTTTAAACCAGAATTCATCTGCATAGGTTTTTCCCTGAAGTTCGTATTTACCCGAATACCGGACATGTATCCCTTGCGGATCAAAAAGTCCCAGGTCAATAAAGGCGCCGGATTGTTTTTTCAGATTTTCATAAATCGTATCAATGGCCTGTTGCTCGTTGATCTCATCATATGGGAAGGCATTGGTGACAAATTCCAGGTCGGCTTTTCGCTCGACAAGAAAGGATTCAATCATATTTCGGTGGTCGAATACGATCCGTTTCATGCTTGCTTCGGTATTATTCTCAAGAGAGGTTGTAAAATAATAAAAACTGACGCCGATGGCCATCATAAAGGGGATGAAGGGAACAATGATCATATTGACCAGAATGAACCGCTTGACCTTATCTGCTTTTTGAGCCTCTTGAAGGGTTGTATCATCCGTCATGATGTTTAGCCTTTATAAAATATAAAAAGTTCCATCGGGTTTACATTCTAAAGAGCAACTATGATGCCTGTTATTTTTAAGCTCTGGGAATATTTTATAACCATCTGAAATAATTTTATAATTTCGGAAATCCAAAGCATTTAAATAAAGAAAGCTCAAAAAATTCATGTCAGTTATTTTTTCAGGTTGTAAATTTTAAAATTTTTCAGGTGCCGGCTGTAGATACCCCAACCGGGCAAAGGGTCATTGCCCCAGTCGTTTTTCGTAGGCTTGTCTGATCTTATCGAGGAGTTCGTTCATGGGGACAGGCTTTATGACATAATCAAAGGCCCCAAGCTGCATGCCCTTGATACCGGCCTCAACCGACTGATCACCGGTCAGCATAATGACCTCAATCCCGGGGGTATGGGCTTTGATCCGCCTTAAAATTTCAATTCCGCCCAGACCCGGCATTTTGACGTCCAGGAGCACCACGTCAAAATCCTTATGTTTCAGAATCTCCAGGGCCTTGGCGCCGTCTTGGGTCCCTTCGGCATTCATTTTACCGGCGATCAGCCTTTTGACCACCAATTCGCAAAAATCCGGTTCGTCATCAACGACCAGAACCTTGAGTTTATTCATAGCCCTTCCTTTATCCCTTAGGATGATAGATTCATGGCAGACGGGTTCATTCTTGCCACCATGAAGCCCGGCCTGATGTTCAGCAGATCCACCTTCACACTGGAGGTCTCTTTTCCTATGGTCTCCACAACCAATTCTTTCAATAAATCACCTGATGCATTAAAAAGCCCTATCTTTTCACCGGCCTCAAGCCCGTGGCATTTCCCCAAGCCGAAAAAAATCTCCAAGCCGCCGGCATTCTTAATGACACGGTAGATTTCAGCAAATCCCTGTTCAGCCAGATCAGCTTCGATTTTTCCGGATATGACAAAAATCCATGCTCCTGTCGAGACGGCCATTAGAAAAAATCCAATGGCCGTAAACCAGGGGGATACTCCGGTATACCGGTTGATCAAAGAGAGGCTCCCCTGCCTTTGGGCCTTGGCATCCGCATATACATTGACGGTATAGGTCAAAAGCGCATCCAGTTTCTGCCGGTCATCGGGTTTGATCTCCGGAAGATCAGGAGGAATGAGTCGAAGATGATATCGTCCCGGACTTAAAGCAGAACCGGCCCTGAGTTCGGCCCGCCACATTTCAACACCCAGAAAATAGCCGGAAAAAATATCCTCGTCAAAAATCAGGGTAAGCTCGGTTGAATCCGATACCACACCGATATCACCGGCCTTTTTAACATTGCCGTAAACATTCCCCGTAATCTTGAAAGAGCGGCCCGTAATGATATCCAGATCATTGTCCGGTTTTCTGTGGGCCGCAGTCAACCCATCTAAAACACTGATCATCGCTATAATGGAAACAAAAAGGCAAAATCGCCCCAGAATCATCCTCTTGTGCATCAGCCTGTTTTTATCCATGATCTTAAGTCCTCTTATACCGGAGATAGAGAGACAGCGGCCTTAATACCAGCCGCTGTCTCTTATCTGCCTTGTACCGTTATTTCTTGAAAATATCCGTCTTTGTGATATTCATCAACCGAAGAGATTTTCCCTCTTCCTTGTAATAGATTCTGATCTCATCACCGGCTGCCCAGGTCTCATCGGGCAGGGCGAAATATTCAACCGGCAGAGAAAAAGACACATAAATTTTCTGACGGCTTGAAAAAATTTCAATGGTTTTGGCAGTCCTGTCCACAATGGGAAATTCCTTGCCTTTAACCAGAGGATCATCCTTGCCGACTTTTTCCTTTTTCTCGATGAGGGTATAGGGAATCTCTTTGAACTGCCGGGTTGTCGTATCAAAAATGGTGACCGTGTTTTTATCGGCATCCAGCTTCATTCTCTGCCCGGGCGTCGGGTCTGCGCCCATTTCACTTTTATCCGTCGGGATTAAAAAGACCGAGGGTGGAAGAATGGTATATTCCGGTTTGCCTTTTACCAAGCTTTTATCCTCGATAAATGTAACCTGCCCTTTTTCCTTATCAAAGGCGACGGTGCGTCCCTGTTTCACCTTGCCCTCGTCATTGCAGCCTGTGAACATCATCAGGATAAGCATTGCGAGGATGAGTCCGATAAACTTCTTCATATGGTTCTCCTTATAGTGGCCTGATTCTCACATCAGTTTATTTTTAGTTATTATTTATTCTTTATCGCTGCAATCTCTGCCCTTGCTCCCTGAACCATTTTCACCGTGATATACAGCGACATGGCAGAAACAAGGCCCAGCACCAGGGTTGTTGAAGAATTGTTCAAAAGGCGGGCATAGGCCGGTAATTCCTTGGCCAGGAGCTTTAAGATGATGGACAAAGCGCATCCGACAACAGCGAGCCCGAAGGCGATACGAATTCCATACCCTTTTATATATTTGGTGGCAACGGTTCCGACCTGGGCGCCGACGGCGGCACCGATCAGCATGATGATGGCGGCCACAAGTTCCGTACGGCCTTTCATGGTATAGGTAAAGGCACCGTAAAGACCTGAAATCATAACCTCAAACAGGTCGGTCCCCACAGCCACATGGGTGGGACATCCCAATAGATAAAGAAGGGCGGGCATGCGGATCAGACCGCCGCCGATCCCCAGGATACCGGCCAGCCAGCCCGTAAAAAAACTGATGGCAATGGGAAGCCAGGCTGTGCAGGTAATGCCTGCGGCATGAAAGTGAATCATGGGGGCAAGCTTGATTTTGTGCAGAGTTTTATGCCATTCGATCCCGGTTGACAAGGCATCGACCTCATGACCTTTGGCCCGGGCATCCCTGTCTTTTTTCCTCTTTTTAGACACATCGGAAAAAACCATCCAGGCAATGAGCGATAGAAGAACCAGGTAAAGCAGACGAACAATCATCTCCACATTGCCGAGTCTCTCCAGCCACATGATCATCTGGGCGCCCACTTCAAAACCGACAACGGTCCCCACCAGCATGATCAATCCAAGCTTGTAATCCACATTTCCGAATTTGCCGTGACGCATGGTGGAAATCAGAGATTTCCCCGCCATATGGGCTATGTCGGTGCCGATGGCAAAGGCCATGGGAAACCCTAGAATATTGAGGCCGGGAGTCACCATCCAGGCCCCGCCCATGCCGAAAAATCCGCCGATAATTCCTACACCCACGCCGAGAATGACCAGACCCGGCCAGAAAATTGTAACCCCGGAAATAGGCATCAATACATATAACCAATCCATAAATAAATCCTCCATCAATTTAATAGGTTCAAAAATTCAATATCAATGTTCCGACAATTCCCTGTGTTCCAGATCGATTCCTATGGTCCTCATGACGATATCGGCTATGGTTCCGAAGAGCAAACCGATCACCGGTATCAATACAATGGTGAGCAGGGAAAAATACAGATGGCTATCATTGTAAAGCGTTCCCCAGGCATGCAAAACCCCTGTCAGGCCACGGGTATCCGCCACAATGACCACCAGGTCCGCTTTCTCACCGGCTGCCAGAACCGCCTGAGGCAGAAGCGTACAGATCATGAGAACAAAAACACTTATTTTCGTCCAGATTCCTTTCATCATTTCCTCCATAATTCTTTTTTATATTGTTTTACGTTCAATCCCTTACTATATTCAAAGCCCATATCCGTGCTTTGGTGTTCTGTAGTGCTCTAACCAAGTTTCATGCCATGAGGATGAGAATCAGGCAAAAATTTGTTTAGCCCTTATTTCACAGTGGATTGGAATGAAAATAAAAAAAAACCGATGTCCGATTGAACCATTTTGGAATAATAACTGTGTCCAGTTTCTTTACACCTTGCAAAAAAAAAATAAGATCAAACCCTTTAAAAGAAGATGAATAAAACCACCATAAACGTTAAAAGCCCTTGGTATCGGCAAGCCCAAGAAGTCACAGAGGATGGCATGTTTTTTGATTGCGTCTTTCACCATAATCTTTTATGACTATTTTAAAGGAGTTTTGCATGCCGACCATTCTCGGAAATTTTAAAAAGCTGATCCGCTCAAGACTTGTCAAGGCAAAGCAGGGCAAAAATCAATCAGGAGACAATGCCGAAGCAAATGCCGTGTTCAGGTTCAAATACACGCTTTTTAAAGAACTCCTTTCGGCAAATTCAGAACTTTTCAATATCCTGGCCGATATGGAAGAAAAACTCAAAGGGACCCATATCTTCGGCGCCTCTTATATCAAAAACCAGGTAATCCGGTCCATGATTCAGACCTTTAAAATGGTAAAAAACCTGAATGTGCTGTCCGGCAACAAATACCCCCAGCTCTACCAGGTTCTGGAGAAGATCAACCAGGACATCAAATCCGTGAACACGGGGAAAAATGAAAGTGAACCGCCTTTTTACGTCATCCCCTACAAGGATATCTTGAAAAAAGATGCCGACTTTGTCGGAGGAAAGAGTGCAAATCTCGGTGAGATTCAAAATCGCCTGAATATTCCCGTGCCGGAAGGATTTGCCGTCACGGCAAAAGCCTTTAACGGTTTTCTGGACGCAAACCATCTTAGGGAAGACATTCTGAAACGGAAAAACCTCATTGACGCAGATGATATCCATGATATAGACCTTCTCAACCGCCTGAGCCGCGAGATCACGGACCTGATCTTATCCAAACCGGTTCCCGAGGAGATCATGACCGAAATTCAAAAAGCCGTGGACACCTTATGGGCGGCCTCTCCTTCTGATGTGCGGGTGGCCATGAGAAGCAGCGCCATCGGGGAAGACGGGGAATTGTCCTTTGCCGGGCAATATCTGACCCTTCTGAATGTGCCCCTGGACCGGATCAGTGAGGCCTATAAATCCATTATTGCCAGTCTTTATTCCACCCGCTCCGTCTCCTACCGGATGGCCAAGGGAATCAAGGACGATGACCTCGCCATGGCCGTGGCCTGTATCCGGATGGTGGATTCCACGGCCAGCGGGGTCATGTACACCCGCCATCCCTACAACATCCTGGATGACCATATCCTTATCAATGCCGTGTGGGGCTTGGGGCCCTATGCCGTGGACGGCATTATCCGGCCGGACACCTTTGTGGTTGAAAAAACCCATGAGCTTCGGATTTTAAACCGGGACATATCCGACAAGGCGGTTCAACTGGTCTGTCACCGCCCGTCAACGGATGCCCGTGAAAATCCCGGCGGAACCGGAAATAAATCGGTTGAACGGAATATGACGGAAGGCATCCGGGAGATCCCCGTACCTATTGAAAAGCGCTCGGCACCTGCCCTGACCGACCTTCAGATACAACAGCTTGCCGGTTACGGACAAAAGCTTGAAGCCCATTACAAATGCGCCCAGGATATTGAATGGGCCCTTGACCCCGAAGACAGGATTATTATCCTTCAATCAAGACCCTTGAAAATCAATGCCGTTTCTCCTGCCTCCACCGCTTCAGGCATTTCAGGGGCACCCCATGGAACGGGCCTCCGGAAAAGACCCGACCCCATATCCGGCTACCGGGTCATTATTGAAGAAAGTGAGATTGCTTCCCAGGGCATCGGCACAGGAACAGCCTTTCATGTCAAATCCGAAGAGGACCTTGCCTCTTTTCCCGTCAAAGCAATTCTGATTGCCCACCACTCCTCTCCCGAATATACCCTTGTCATGCGGCAATGCAGCGGGATCATTACAGAGTCCGGCAGTATCAGCGGCCATATGGCCGCCCTTGCCCGGGAATTCAATGTGCCGACCCTCATGGGCCTTGGTGCAACAACTGCATTACGGGACATTCCCCATGGAATGGAAATCACGGTGGACGGCTATAGCGGAAGAGTTTACCAAGGGGTGGTGACGGAACTGGTGGCCGCGGTTGAAAAACAAGAGGCCCATATGGAAGGGACCCCTGTCCACGAACATCTTAAAAAAATAGCCGGGCTCATGTTGCCCCTTTATCTCATCAATCCCAAGGCCCCGGATTTTACCCCGGCCGGGTGCAAAACCCTCCATGATATCGCCCGCTTCTGCCATGAATATTCATATATTGAAATGTTCAATGTCAGCGACATGGCATCCAAACGGGATAAATGTTCTTTCCGCCTCTCAGCCCCGCTTCCCATTGATCTTCACATCATTGACCTGGGCAGCGGAATGAAAGGCTCCGGTGATCCGGCAACGGAAAACACCTGCCGGGGCATGGTGTCCCTGGATCAAATCCAATCCGTCCCTTTTCTGGCCCTGATGAAGGGCATGCTCCATAAGGATCTCGACACCCGTGACCCGAAACCGGTCAATTTTTCAGGTTTTTTGTCCGTCATGCAGGAACAGATGCTTTCTCCCGGTCATGTGGGAGACCGTTTCGGTGACAGAAGTTATGCCATCATTGCAGACAAATACCTGAATTTCAGCTCCCGGGTGGGGTATCATTATTCCGTTGTGGATGCCTACTGCGGAGAAACGGTCAATAAAAACTATATCTCCTTTTCCTTTAAAGGCGGCGCCGCCGATGACATTAAAAGAAACAGGCGGGTCCGGGCCATCGCCCTGATCCTCAAATCCTTTGATTTTACCGTGGATGTGAAAGAAGACAAAGTCGATGCCAGGTTTCAGAAATATCCCTGCCCCCTGATTCAGGACCGGCTGGATATCCTGGGCCGCCTCCTTCTGTTTACCCGCCAGATGGATATGCTCATGACAACCGAAGACAGTGTGAAATGGGTGGCGGACAATTTCATTGCCGGCAATTATAAACTGGCGGCCCTGTAACCCGGAAGATCCATCCAAAACAAATCCCTGCCCTTCAGGATTATCCAAGACCCTGAATCTTATCGTTCTCCTTTATTGACAGGTTTTCAGTGATTTAGTAGATTAGGCGCCAAATCGTTATCATGCAGACAGGAGCGTCTATTTGAGGATTATCATTGTGGGGGCCGGAGAGGTCGGGTACAACATCGCAAGCCGGCTTTCTTCGGAAAACAAACATGTCATTGTCATTGACAAGAACCCGGATGCTGTCCGGCGTCTTGCCGAAGATCTGGATGTCCGGACCATTGTAGGCTCCGGCAGCAACCCGAAAATCCTGATGGATGCCGGCATCAAAGACACTGAAATCCTTCTGGCCGTCACCGACAGCGATGAAATCAATCTTGTGGCCTGCCTCATGGCGAACCTCATCTCACCCACCACGAAGAAGCTGGCCCGGATCAGAGACGCCGATTTTGATCCCTACCATGACCGGTTTAAAAAAGAGAACCCCCATATCGATACGGTGATCAATCCTGAAATCGAGATTGTGAATACCATCCAAAAGCTCATTCAGGTTCCCGGCGCCGCCGATGTCGGAGATTTTGTGGACGGTAAGGTCAAATATGTGGGTATACGGCTTGAAAAACAATCTCCTATGGTCGGCACAAGGCTGGTCGATTTTGCGTCCCGATTCGGGCCCGACCGGCCTCTGATTGCGGCCATCATCCGGAACAATGAGGTTATCGTGCCCAGGGGGACCAACAATCTCGAAGCCGGAGACTTGATCTATTTTATCTGTGAAACGGTAAAACTTGAGGCCACCCTTAACCTTTTCAGACTTAAAACCGAACCCACCCGAAGGGTTTTTATCATCGGCGGCGGCAGGATCGGTGAAAGGCTTGCCGGACAACTTGAAAAAGATGACATCAAAACCAAAATCATAGAGTCGGATATCCAGCGTTGCCGATACCTGTCTGAAAAAATGGATAAAACCGTTATCCTTCACGGAGACGGATCCGATCAAAAGCTTTTCCTGGAAGAAAACATCAGCCGGAGTGATGTCATGGTGACGGTAACGGAAGATGATGAAACCAATATCCTTGTTTCTCTCATGGCCAAAAACCTGGGAGTCCGTAATACCATCACCAGAATCGATAGATCAAACTATTTTCCCCTCCTATCCACCATCGGCATTGATAAAATCGTCAGTCCGAGATTGTCTGCGGTCAGCTCCATCCTCCAGGAAGTCCGAAAAGGGAAAGTCCTGTCCGATATTTCCATTTCCGGGGACCGGGGTGAATTCATAGAGGCTATTGCCCTTGAGACATCCGATATAACCAACAGTCCCCTGAAAAAAATCTCCTTCCCCAAAGGGGCCATCCTTGTCTGCATCGTCAGGGAAGGACAGGTGATTATACCGGCCGGGGACAGTATTGTCAGACCCGGTGACAGGATGATCCTGTTTGCCGTCAGGCATGCGGTGAAAAAGCTTGAAAAACTGCTGACCGTTAAACTGGATTTTTTCTGATGCGCTGGTGGTTTATTGCAGGGGTCATCGGTATCCTATTGATTCTTCTCGGCCTGACCATGGTCATTCCCCTCCTGGTGAGCCTTTATTATCATGACCAGGCCCAGGATGGTTTTATCAGTTCCTTGGGCATTACAATGGCAGCAGGCCTTATTCTGGTGGTTCTGTCCAAAAAGCAAGGAAGAGAGGATTATATCAATCAAAAGGAAGGCATGACAACGGTAGCCCTTGCCTGGACAGGTATCAGCCTTTTCGGCGCCCTTCCCTTTTATTTCAGCGCTGAATTCACAAATTTCATCGATGCTTTTTTCGAATCGGTTTCCGGTTTCACAACCACCGGATCATCGGTGATGGTAAATATAGAGGCGGCAGTCCCAAGTCTTCTTTTCTGGCGAAGTTTTATTCAATGGCTTGGGGGCATGGGCATCATCGTGCTTTCCATCGCCATCCTGCCCTTCCTCGGGGTTGGCGGGATTCAATTATATAAGGCCGAAGTGCCCAGCCCGGTCCCGGATAAACTCACTCCCCGCCTGAGCGATTCCGCAAAAATCCTGTGGGTGGTTTATGCGGTACTCACCCTGCTCCTGATTATCTTTCTTTTGGGTGGCGGCATGAGCCTTTTTGAAGCCGCATGCCATGCCTTTACCACCATGCCCACCGGGGGTTTTTCCACAAAAAACCTCTCCATCGCCCAGTATGACAGTGTCTTTTTTGATTTTACCCTTATCTTTTTCATGATCCTGGCCGGTATTAATTTTACCCTGCATTACCAGATGCTCAGGGGCAGACCCCTGATTTTCTGGGAAGATGCGGAATGCCGCTTTTTTCTCCTGTTCACCCTGGCCATGACCCTTCTGGTCACCTGGGACATCCATGGTTCCGTATACCAGACCTTTGCCGAAGCCTTCAGGTTTGCAAGCTTCCAGGTTGTCACCATCCTTACCACCACGGGCTTTGCCACGGCGGACTATGAAAAATTCCCGGGCCTCAGCCAGATGATTCTTTTTTTGTGCATGTTTATAGGGGCTTCGGCAGGATCAACCGGCGGCGGGATGAAATGTTCCCGGATCATTGTTTGCGGCAAATATGTTTACCGGGAATTGTTCAAAATTATCCACCCCAGGAGCGTCAGCCAGGTCAAAATCAATAATATGGTGATTTCCAATGATGTGCTGAGAAGCATCATGGCGTTTTTGGCCCTGTATATGGGAATCTTTATCCTGTCCAGCCTTCTTCTCGGCGTCATGGGACTGGATATGATGACCGCATTCGGTGCGACGGCGGCATGTATCGGAAATATCGGGCCGGGATTCGGCACCGTGGGACCCACGGAAAATTTTGCTCATCTGCCGGCATCGGCCAAATGGCTCTTATCCTTTTGTATGCTGCTGGGCCGCCTTGAGCTTTATACGATGATCATCTTGGTTGTTCCTGAATTCTGGAAAAAATAGGGTCTACTAAGCCCCTTTGATTTCAGGATGGCTGGCAAGGGAGTGCAGAAACTGGTTCGTGTGCATTTCCATTCTGGATTTGAAGAGTTCCACCACTTTTAACATGACGGCATGGCCGATTTCAAAATCCTCTAAAAACAATTGGCGCATCTGTTCCCCGGAAACCGTGATCATGGTGCTGGTTTCTGCACACACGGCCGTAAAGGTGCTGGTATGCCCCCCCAGAAGGGCGGAAACGCCAAAAGTTCGTCCCGGACTAACTTCATCCAGGGTTAAAAATTTCCCTGATCCGGACCGGGAGTTTAAAAACACCTTTCCGGAAACCAGCATGTATAAAAGGGCCTTTTCCTGATTCTGTCTGAAAAGAAGGCTTTCCTCATCAAAGGTTTCCAGTTGTGAAATGGCTCCTATTTTTTCAAGAATCCGGTCCGGCATATCTTTAAGAAAAGCAATTTTTTTAAAATATTCTTTTTCTACCATTGTTTCAGATCCTTATTAAATCACATGGGTAAGGTCTTCAATATCGTGGATATCTTTTTTCAACTCAGGATTTTCATCCAGGGTTTTCATGATCATCTTGGCCCGGATATCCATTTTGTTCTTATATTGCCTGGCAGCCCCCTGTAACATATAATAGGCCAGTTCATGACTCTCTTTAAACAATTCCCTGATCCGTTTTCCGGATAAGGTAATCGCTTCACAGGGCTCCTGGCAGACGGCAGTATAGGAAGCCGTTGATCCTTCCAGAAGGGCCGATGTACCAAAGGACGACCCGGACTGGATATAGTCGAAAATAATATCAACCTTGGGTGTCAATTCCTTTTTAACGGCCACCTGACCCATGATGAGCATAAAGAAATTATCGACGCTTTCATGGATGGTTATCAATTGGGTATTGACCCCATAAATATTCAACTGGGCTTCCTTGGCAAGAATCTCCAGGAGATGGACCGGAATATCCCTTAACAAATTAATCCGTTTTAAATCTTCAATTTTAACCATGGGTATACCTTTCTAAATTAACACATAGACCAGAAGGATAAATGTAATGGTCACCGCAGCACCAATTCCGGCGGGTAAAGTTCCCTGCATGATATCATTATAAAGTTTCTTCTTTTTAATCTCGAGCCATTTGTCGCGGTGCCCGGCCAGAAGCCAGATATTCACCGCTACAAACAAGGAAATCTTTGCACCGGCATCTTTGAAAAAATAGGCCGTGCGCGAGGCCGTTCCCCTGACAACTCTGTCACACCAGGCATTCAAAGGATTTAAAACCGTATCAAAGGCGTTATAAAGCGCTTTTCCCGATTTCCTGTAGATCCAGTCGGCATCCACATTCAATGCCCTCATCTCGGCCGGGTAAATACCGGAAAGCAACAGAAGGGCAAAGGCAAGGGCTGAAAAGAAGAGAAGCTCGGTCTGGGATAAAACATGGGAAATGGTATAGGGGTGATAGTCCACGGCAAAGGGCAGAAGATCATATAAGGGTTTGGGATAGGTCCCGATAAAAATACAGAGAAAGGCGGCGATTCCCATGGCAATCAGCATATTCAAAGGCGCTTCTTTCACCCTGTGACCGGCATCATGCCCGAAAAAGGCGAAAAACGGGATCTTAATGCCTGCATGATGGAATACACCGGCCGATGCAAACAAAAGAACCAGCCAGACCACCACATAGCTTTTCTGGCCCAGCAGGTGGGAGCCGCTTGCAGCCGCTTCCATGACCATGGACTTGCTGACAAAGCCTGAAAACAAGGGAAAGGCTGAAATGGACGCCGCCCCCACGCAACAGAACAAGGCCGTCCAGGGCATGCTTTTATAGAGCCCGCCCAGATCCGTTGCATTGATCTTCCCGGTCCGATACATGACG
>Ga0208373_1000798_pt1 | contig 48954 bp, 45 predicted proteins | sample RifOxyC2_FD_184036 | JGI IMG/M metagenome (GOLD analysis project Ga0208373, IMG submission 184036) | Soil microbial communities from Rifle, Colorado - Rifle Oxygen_injection C2 (SPAdes) | ecosystem: Environmental > Terrestrial > Deep subsurface > Rock core/Sediment | place: Rifle, Colorado...
TCCACCCCCCAAGCCCACCGACGCATCTGCTTATACTGATCGGACATGCCTCGCCAAAACGAGCCGATATACACCGTGTCCATCGACAATGTGACAAACATTGGCACTACCTCATAATCACCATCATATTGGACAAAACCCTGCAGACAAATCCGTGAGTCTTCGGTGACGATAGTCTTGTCATGCCACCCCACGTCAACTAACATCTTAAAGCTCATACTATGAGAAGAAAAAGTCAGCAGTCGTTCCGGTCGAGACAGATCAGTCAATAACCAAAAGGTCGTTGCTGATGCAACCACTCGAATAATCGGATTGGACTGCCAAATATTATTATTATATAGAATCAGTGGCTGATAGCTGGCCTGAGTCGGATTTGGATGAGTCAAATACTTGTAAGTCAGATAAGCAAAATAATCTTTGTGGGGCAAACTCTCAATATCAAAAGTTGAAACAATGATTTTACCGTAGTCAAAACCAAGCTCATCAATCAATATTTTAAACTGTTGTTCAACATAGTTAACATTTGAGCCCTTACCTGGCAACTCTCCTTCTATACCAGCCGGATGTACCGTGATAAGCAATTTAAAAAACTTATCACCAAATTTATCTTCAATCTTGCTAGCAATCGCCAAAAAATTATCCTTATCTCTTTCTTCTCCGCCAATGGCAACGATCATTTTATCCTTAGGATAATCTGTATCAATCAACTTCTGTAGTGATCGCTCAATCACTTCATATGGCTCCTTGTAAGTCGGATAAGTGACCACGTGATAATAATCAAGATAATTCTTATCCAAATTTTTCACTAATTCCAGCCAATCTTTCTTATAATCAATCCGATATCTGATCCACGATATAATTAGCCAAAACATCATGTAGAAAAGCCGGACAATCCAATAAACCGCAAAAACAATGATAAAATAAATCGCCCACAACGGCCGAATAAATGATAATAATATAATCAATAAAAAAGTCAGCCAAATCAACATGGCTGGCAATAATTCAGTCAATCTTTTAAAAGAAAATATTTCCATATACTTTAATAAATTAACATAATTGGGACAAAAAATCAACCCAGGCATAGCCTGCCCAGATCCTCGAGAAAGGCTACATGGCAAGATGCAATATTAACCAAAAACCCCGGTCATCACCGAGGCAATAATATCTAAAAAATAATCACCTTTTACTAAGTTACCAGTTACGAGTTACTAACTACTAAATAAGAGATTTCCCAGTCATCTCCTTCGGCGGTTTAATGTCCATCACTTTCAAAATCGTCGGAGCTACATCAGACAGTAGTCCTGACGGCTGGATCAAGCTCAAATCTGCTCCCGGACTATTAATTTTGCCGGCAGTTTTACCTTCCCATTCTTTGCCGATGACGATAAACGGCACCGGATAAGTGCTGTGTTCCTTATCCATCTCGCCTGATTGCATATTTAGCACCTCCTCAGCATTACCATGATCAGAAGTAATAAAAGCCACGCCACCTTTGCTTAAGATCACTTCAATTAGCTGTTTGACATTACTATCAATCGCCTCACTCGCTTTAATTGTCGCCTTAAGGTCTCCCGTGTGTGCCACCATATCACCATTGGCATAATTCAAAACTATAAAATCAAACTTATCGGCCATAATTTCTTTAATTGTCTTTTGAGTCACATCTTTGGCGGACATTTCCGGTTTTTCGCTATAAGACGATACTCTTGGTGATGGTACTAAAATCCTTTCCTCACCCTCAAATTCATCTTCCTTGCCACCGTTAAAAAAGAAAGTGACATGGGCATACTTCTCGGTTTCTGCGACATGAAGTTGCTTTAAGCCTGCATCAGCGATTACTTTTGCCAGTGGCTCAACAATAATCTCTGGCGGAAAAGCGATTTCAACCGGCAAATCTTTCTCATATTCAGTCATAGTAACAAAATACAAATCTCGGATATATTCCCGAGGAAACTTTTCAAAACCAGGCAAAGCAAAAGCTTTAGTCATCTGGCGCGCTCGATCAGATCTAAAATTGAAAAAAATCACCGCATCGCCAGATTGAACAGTCGCGATCGATTTTTTGCCTTTGACAATGACCGCCGGCAAAAATTCTTCATCATAAATCTTTTTGTTATAAGATTTTTTAACCGCTTCAACTGGATCGGTCTCCAAATTTGGAGATTCGCCTTTTACTATGGCATTATAAGCCAAAACTGTTCGCTCCCAATGATTATCTCTATCCATCGCATAAAAGCGACCAGATATAGTAGTAATTTTACCAATCTTGCTCTTAGCTATCTGGGTCTGAATCTCTTCAATAAAATCAATACCAGAATTATAAGGCATATCCCGACCATCCAGAAATGCATGAATGAAAACATTTTTAAATTTCTCTTTGGCGCAAAGCTCTAATAGTGCAGACAAATGATCCATTGAGCTATGGACACCACCAGATGACGCCAAACCCATAAGATGTAAAGCTTTTTTATTCTTTTTGGCGTGACTAATAGCAGCTAGGAATTTTTCATTCTCAAAAAAACTACCATCAGTAATAGATTTGTTAATCTTCGGCAAATTCTGATAGACCAGTTTACCTGATCCCAAATTTAAATGACCAACTTCAGAATTGCCGATTTCACCCCAAGACAAACCGACAGCTTCGCCTGACGCTTGAAGCGTCATACTTGGATAAGTCTTGATCAGATTATTAATCGTCGGGATTTTAGCCATGGCAATGGCATTACCACGCGAAGGCGGTGCGACGCCCCATCCGTCAAGAATAATTAATACAACTGGTTTTGGTCTTTTGTTTGACATAGTTTATATATTTACAAATCCTCCTACAAATTTACAAATATTTTATCTACCGCAAATCTACAAATATTTGTACCTTGATTTTTGTAATTTTAATTTTTATTAGGTGAATTATAAATTAGATGAATTAGAAATTTTCTTATATTTTCTTACTTTTTACTAATTACCAGTTACTAATTATTCTATATCAAAGATTTCCTTGTCATCTCTTTTGGCTGATCAATCTCAAATAATTTCAAAATCGTCGGCGCAATATCACCCAAATATCCCCCGCTTTTTAATTTATAATCCTTGGCATATTTTTTGCTAATGACGATAAACGGCACTTGATTATTAGTGTGAGATGTTATTATCTCATCCGTTTTGAGATTAAGCATGTATTCCAAATTACCATGATCGGCCGTGATCATCAAGACGCCATTACTCCTTAAAACCGCTTGAGCAATTTTTTTGGTATATTTATCTGTCGCTTCAGCCGCTTTTATACCCGCTTTAAAATTACCAGTGTGAGCGACCATATCAGGACAGGCAAAATTTACACAAATAAAATCATTGGTTTTCAAACCACTAACAACTTTTCGAGTAATCTGGGCGGTTGACATCGCTGGAGTCTCGTCATAGGATTTTACCTCCGGTGATAGTACAAGAACCCTTTTCTCACCGGCAATCGGCCGATCATAACCGCCGTTAAAAAAGTAAGTGACATGAGCATATTTTTCTTTTTCTGCCACATAAAGCTGTTTTTTACTAGCCAACATCATCGGCAAAGTGTTGGTCAAATTATCCGACGGAAAAGCTGTTAAAATCCCATCCAAATCTGGTCCAAAATCAGTCATGGCGGCAAAAACAATATTTTTTAAAACCTTTTTTCGCTGGTTAGCTTTGGGGTTCATCTGGTTAAAATCCTTTTGGACAAACGGCTTGGCCAGCTGACGCGCCCGATCAGACCGTAAGTTAAAAAAAAGAATTGTGTCATTATCTTCTATCCGTGGCACCATTCTGCCTTTATGATATAAAATAATCGGCTCAATAAATTCATCAGTGATATTGGCGTTATAAGCTCTGGTAATCCCTTCCTGTGGACTATTAGCTTCATGTCCCAAGCCGGACAACATCGCTTCATACGCCCACTCGGTCCGATTCCAATCCTTTTTCCGATCCATGGCATAAAACCGACCCATCACCGTCGCAATAACCTCATTGGGTTTTAAATATCTTTCTAACGCCAAAATGGATTTAAGAGAAGAACGAGGCGGAGAGTCACGGCCGTCAGTGAATAAATGCAAATAGACATGCTTGACCTTTTCTTTTCGAGCCAGCATCAGTAGCGCCAGTAAATGATCAGGATCAGCATGAGGACTCTGACCATTTGATAGCAAACCCATGATATGAAGGTTTGATTTGTTCTTTTTGGTGTGATTAATACCAGCCAAAAAAGCCGGGTTTTTAAAAAATTCTCCGGTATTAATTTGCTTTGAAATAGCAATCACATCTTGATCAACCACCCGGCCGGCGCCGATATTAATGTGGCCAGCTTCCGAATTACCCACTTGATCCGGTGGCAAGCCGACGCATCGACCGGAAGCGCAGAGCTTGATCCAAGGATATTTCTGATACAAAGAATTAATATATGGTGTCTTGGCATCAATGATCGGATTACTTCGGTCGTTTTTGCCCAGTCCCCAGCCGTCTAATATCAACAAAACTACTTTCATTTCTTTTTTACGTTTATTTTTCTTTTTTAATGTCATAAATTATTAAAAAGCTAATAAAATTTTCAATTTATTTTTAAGAGAATGGTAAAAAAAACGTGCATAAAGGAAGGAAAGTAATAAATAATATATGGTGAAAAAATAAATAGAATTAAAGGTCTCAATCAAAACACACTTTTCTTTTTATTAGAGAAAAATAACGACATTGGTATCATTGTGACAAGAGAAGAAATAAAAAATAAAACAATAAAAATAATTATAGATCAAATAAAATAATTATCTAAATAACCTATTAAACCAGAAGAAAACGAATACATAAAAAATACCACCCACATTATAAAATACACCACTAAACCAACAATAAAAAAACAACCTAACCTAATAATTTATTCTTTTTGTCTGACATAATTTTGTATTTAAATAATGAAGATTACTCATAAAACTTTTTAACTTTATAACTTTCTACTTTCTACTTTTTACTAGAGCGAAGCTCGTCGTATATTTCCATCAGCCGATTGTATTTGACCACTCGCTCACCGCGCGACATCGAGCCGGTCTTGATATATTCGGCGCCGGATGCCACTGCCAAATCAGCGATAAAATCATCAGATGTTTCACCGCTCCGATGTGAAATCGCCAACTTGTACTTATGCTTCTGGGCCAACTTTATGCAGTCAATAGTTTCGGTCAAAGTACCGATTTGATTTAATTTAATCAAAATCGCATTGGCAATGCCCTCATTAATCCCCCGCTTCAATCTTTTAATATTTGTCACAAACAAATCATCGCCGACTAATGTAATCTTTTTGCCTAGCCGACTGGTCATTTTATTCCAACCCGACCAATCATCTTCTGATAGTCCATCTTCAATTAACTCAATCGGATACTTCTTTATCCACAACGCGCACATAGCAGTCATCTCATTTGAGGTTCTAATTTTATTGTCCGCTTTCATATTATACTTACCGGTCTGATAAAACTCTGATGCGGCAATATCAATCGCAAATTTAACATCTTGCTTGAGTATATAACCGGATTTTTGCACCGCTTGAGTCATTAGCTCTAAGGCCCGCTCATTGCCTGACAATTTTGGCGCAAAACCACCTTCATCACCGACTGTGACAGGATATTTCATAGTAGCCAATATTTTCTTTAAGATCTGGAATATTTCTGAGCCACAACGCACGGCTTCTTTAATATTCTTCTGTTGGGGTGTGATCATAAATTCCTGAACATCAATGGACCAGCCCGCATGAACGCCACCATTTAGAATATTCATCATTGGCACCGGAAATGACCACCGCTTTTGCGCTGAAAAATATTTCTTCCGCAAATAAGCGTAAAGTGGCTTATTGCTGTCCAAAGCTGCCACCCGTGCCACTGCTAATGACACGCCCAAAATCGCGTTGGCGCCCAATTTTGATTTATTTTCGGTGCCATCCAAATCAATCATCAATTTATCAATCTTAGTTTGGTCATTGGGACTCATGCCAATTAGCTTGGGTGCAATTTTCTGATTGACGTTTTTTACCGCTTGGAGTACTCCTTTACCCCCATAACGATCTTTATCGCCATCACGAAGCTCCAAAACCTCATGAACGCCAGTGGAAGCGCCACTTGGCACACTAGCCCAAACCTTTAACCCGCTAGCCAAAACCACCTCCACTTCAATGGTCGGATTACCGCGTGAGTCCAAAATCTCCCGCGCTTTTATCGTTTTTATCTTTCCCATTAATTTAAACTTAGTAACTTATAACTGATAAACTAAACAACTAAACCTAAGCAACTAAAAACTAATAACTAATTAACTATTACCTACCAAATTTCGTAACTAAGATAAACTGTCACACTGATTTCATCACTACCGGCTTGAATATCAGGCGCCACTTTGCCACCACCGATGCCATCAGCCCGACTATAATTCATTGACTGATCATAAATCGGATATAAATATGGCTCGCTTTCAGAAAAATTAACAATCGGCCCCAGCGATATGCCTAAATCCTTAGCTAGTATCTTAGCTTTTTCTCTAGCTTCAATAATTGCTTTTTCTCTAGCTTCAGTTTTATATTGATCAAGGTCATCAATGGAAAAATACGGTCCAGACACACTGTTTGATCCAGAACTACCGGCCATCGCAATAATCTCGCCAATTTTAGTGAAGTCTCGTACTTTAATGTTTACTGTTTGGCTGACAGTATAGCCAATAATACTACTAACACCCAAATCATACTTATAGCGAGGATAAATTTGATAATTATTGGTCTGAATATCCTTGTCCTCAATGCTATAAGTCGTCTTTAATTCATTAATAATCCGATTCATTATTTCTGAATTTTCATTTTGAGCGTCGGCCACATTTGATTTTTCAGAAATCAAGCCGATATTGACAGTCGCAATGTCCGACGCGGCCGATACTTTGCCTGTGCCTTCAATACTGATCCGATCTTTAAACTCCGGTGATTTGCCGACATAGTTATACTCTTTCCAAGAATTTCTGGTTAAGCTAACAAGATAAGCGCTTAAAAATACTAGCACAATGATTATAAACGGCATTAAAATCATTTTGCCGTGATGTCTCCTCTGTGATGAATAAGGTTGTGGTGTGTCCATAAAATTATTTATTAATTATTTTTTTTAAACCGGGAAGTTTTTTACCCTCTAGAAACTCAAGCATCGCTCCCCCGCCAGTTGAGATAAAGCTAAATTTATTTTCAAATTCCAAAGCACGAATTGCGGTCACCGTATCACCGCCACCAACAATCGTCTTAGCGCGACTCTTTGATAAAATTCTGATTAACTGGTTTGTGGCCCGAGCAAAAAATGGCGTTTCCATTAATCCCATTGGCCCATTCCAAACCACAGTACCAGCAGTCTTTAAAATGTATTCATATAATTTGATTGTATCTGGACCCACATCCAAAATAAACTCGTCTTTTTTAATATCTGCCAAAGCATCAGTCCGGCCAGTCTTGGCCGCTAAACTCTTAGCCATGACGCCGTCAACTGGAACAACCAATTTATTGTCCGTTAATTTTATTTTTTTTATTTCCGACAGCATCTTTAGTTCAATCACCGACTTACCAACTGCAATGCCTTGAGATACCAAGACCGTATTAGCTAATGCCCCGCCTAAAAGCACTTTATCTGAAATTTTCAGAAATCTTTTAATAACTTTTATCTTGGTAGAAATTTTGACGCCACCGATTATTACCACCAGTGGTCTTTTGGGGCTGACAAATATTTTACTTAAATTTTCTATTTCATCTTCCAAAAGTAAACCACCATAACTAGATAAATAATCTTGAATGGTTGAGACTGAAGCGTGGTCGCGATGGCAAACAGCAAAAGCATCATTAACATATAGATCAGCCAGCTTGGCCAGCTGCTGGGCAAATTTTTTATTACCAATTTCTTCCTGATGGCTGAATCTGATATTTTCCAAAATAATAACATCGCCATTTTTTATCTCCTTGATTTTGACCTCAACCCCCCTACCTAAAATCTCATCACTTTTATAAACATCTTTTTTTAATAATTGGGATAATCTAATAGCTACCGGATCAAGTCGCAAGTTTTCAACCACTTTGCCATTTGGCCGACCTAAATGAGCCATAATAATTATCTTAGCACCACGTCTAATCAGATATTTAATCGTCGGCAAAGCTCTCTCAATCCGATAGTCCTCACGCTGGCCCACTTTAAAATCCTTACCCAGTGGCACATTAAAATCAACGCGGAGCAACACACGCTTGCCTTTTAAACTCTTAATTTGTTTGATTGACTTTATTTTCACAATTTCTGGATAAATAAATTATAACACAAAATCATAAAAATTGATAAACAAAAAAACAGGACAAATTCACCCCATTAACACTTTTGCCAACTACTCTCCTTCAATCACTTTAAGCACCCAATTTTCCCCCTGTGTCCGATTTATCACTACTTCCAATCCTGCGGCCAGCCCACCTTCTGATAGCATTTTAATATTAAATTTCAAATTTTCCGGCAAAATCTCTTCACCATGCTCAACAATTGACCCCAACTCAATTACGGCCTTAGTCACTTTTTTGAGATTGTTTTTCTCGGCATAGTCAATTATGGTCTTGTAGATTGTGTCGGCGAGGTGGAAGTCATGCATATTATTGGCTTATGGCTTATAGTAAATGGCTTATGACTTTTATTTATTTAAACTATTTTTAAAAGCAGTAATTCTCTTTATTAATAATTCTCCAATATTATACAAATTATTAAATTCGTTATTAATATATCCTCTTTCTTGAGCAATAAATAATTCTGAAATCACTTCTACGCCAAAACGAATTGAAAATCCTAAAAACATCTTAAATTCCTTTGTACTAACACTGGCACTCCCCTCGGCAATATTAGCAGAAATAGAAACAGATGCTCTATTTAATTGACTAACCAATCCAAACAATTCTTCTCTAGGAAATTTACTAGTGATTTTATAAATTGAATTAGAAAATTTTATCGCTTCTTTATGCTATATGCTATAAGCTATAAGCCATCTAATGCGTTGCGCAGGCAATACACGGATCATACGCCCGAATCAGTCCCCTGATTTTCATCGCTCGTTTATTGGCCGATAATTTCATTACATTGGGAATATATGCTTTGACATCTTCTTCCAAATTTTTTAAAAACGACACTGTCGGTGTGATAATGTTGCAGTCAGTGATGTAGCCATTTTCATCTATCTTATAAGAGTGATACAGTGTGCCACGAGGCGCTTCAATCGCATCAACGCCTGTCACCTCTCGACCCAGCGGATTCGCGCCGGCAATCACGCCAAATTTCTTGGCCAAGCTTTGTTCATCGGTCAAATTTTTCTCTAAATCATTTAATAATTTGTGTGATTCTTCAATAGCATGAATGATCTCCACTGCTTGAGCGGAAATATTTTCAAACGGATTGTATTGAGGCATTTTCCACCTCAATCCTTTGATCAACCCCTTGGCAAGCGGACTTAACTGATCAAAACTATTATTTATTCGCGCTAAGGCGCCGACCATAAATGGCTCGCCATCAAGCTCGGCTGACTTGGCCGCCCGATATGGCTCTTCAATTTCTTCAATATTACGAGTAAAATCTTTGGCCTTAATGTAGTCAATCTTGCCGTCAGTGTCTAAAATTTTTATATCACCGTCATAAATGGCATATTCCTTTTTACTATTTAAGCTTACATATGTTGTTGGTCGACTAAACTTGGGAAATTTAATGTTGATTACCAAATTTGCCAAACACATCGTATCTTTTAAAACCGACTCAAATTGCCCGGCCAAATTATTAAGCTCGCTTTTAGTCGGCAAAACCTTGAAACCGCCCACCTCGCACGCAATCGGATGGACTGCCCGCCCGCCGACGGTTTCTATTATCTTGAGTGCCCATGCTCTGACCCTGATTGCGCACTCTGTCTCCTTGGAATACTTCTTTACAAATTTAATATCATCTTCAATATTAAAAAAATCCGGCAACGACAAAAAAAATAAATGAAGCGCATGACTATGAATAATCTGCGCCAATTCCAACAACTTTCTTAATTTAATCGTCTGACTAGTAGGCGATATGTTAAATGCCTTTTCTATTGCTTTAATAGACGACAGCTTATGAACCACCGGACAAATCCCACAAATCCGAGCGGTGATAATCGGCGCCTCGCTGTAATGCCGTCCGATCAAAATACCTTCAATCAGCCGAGCGCCTTCAGTCGTGATAATTTTAGCCGATCTGACATCGCCACGCAAAATCTCGGCCACAAAATCCGCGTGACCTTCCATTTTACCAATGTGATTGATTTGAATCTTCATAAATAATTATAATTCCTTTTTTAATATATCCAATATCATATCAGCGGCAAAATTGTAATCCCCACTCTTATATGCTTGATTAATAGAATCAAACTTATGATCTTCAAAATCAATAATCTCGCTTACTTTTGTAAATACTTTAAGCATACCATCATAATCAGCCGGTTCTAATATTCCGTCAGCATAACACTTCTGAAGCAATATACTTTGGAGCTTGGTTCTTTTATCCAAATCCTCATGACTTCTTGGGGCTTCGGTTATTTTTTTCATAATTTTATTAAAAAATTAATAAATTAAGAAAATAAAAAATTAAATTCTATGACAGATAGTTTTATAAAATAATTATTTTTCCAGTCGTGGGCTGGTCAGCTTCTGGCTGATATTTTCTTATTTTTTGTTACTTTTTTATTACTAGCCTGCACCTTAGATAATTCCTTCAATATACTATCTTTGGCACCGAAGACTTCCATCACTCGATACACCTGATCACGAGGAAATTTCTTGAGCAAATAATTAACAAAATTTTCTACTTGCGCACCCTCAAATAATCCACGACAACCCCAACACGTCTGCTTGCTTTTGAGGCACACGGCCTGGCAACCACCAAGTGAAATGGGACCCAGACATATTTCACCTTTCTGAAGTAAACATTCATATCCTAATGTCTGACATTCATAACAGACTGGACTTTGTGGAATTCTAAATTTCCCCTTTTCTAACAACTGATTTACTAGCTCAATGAACTCATCACCATCAATTGGGCACCCACCAATGACATAATCCACTTTGACAAAATTATCCACTTCTTTAATATCTGGATTTGGCACTTTGAGTTTCTTATACACCGCTTTAATCGCCTTGGTTTTTTGGGAATAATTCTTCAGCTCCCAAACTCCGCCAAGTGTCGCACAATTACCAACCACGACCAACATATCTGACTTTTTCCGCATTTCCTTCAAAAGCTTAATATTATCAGCCGTCACCGGGTTACCCTCAATAAAACAAATGTCATAGTGAGTGGCTGTCATGGGCCGGTCTTCAAACAAACGAAATTCATCCACTTCTACCTTTTTGAGCCAATTTAAAAACCGCATGCCCTGATCAAGCATTACAAACTGGCATCCTTCGCAGGATGTCAGGCCAACTATTGCAATATGAGGTTTAGCTTTGCTCTTTTTATTCATTATATATATATTAACAGAAATCGAGACAAATAAAAAACGGAAGAAAAAGCTCTCCCGCGTAACTTATGGATTTATCGCCTCCAAAGTCATTCTGGTATATTTTTTCAAATTCTCTACTTGTTCTAAAGAAAGTATTTGAATTCCCCAATTATGATGAAAAGACACAACACTACCAAAAGTTAAATTGGGATTTATCATACTCAAAAGGCCCCATTCAATTTCTTTTTCCACTAACGAGCCAATTTTGATTATACGGTCAGATCCAAAAATAAGTGGCAGATATGACACCTCTAAATGGTCACGCCCTTGAATAATTCCGACACAAACCCGACACTGGTCAGCTTGTTCAGAAATTGTATTAAAGGTCGTTGGATCTAATTTGATCCCTGGCCGAGTGAAAAAATAAAGAACAGATAAACTGTGATGAGGTTTGGCATGTTTTAAAGCAATTGCCTGAAACATTATAGCAATTTGCTTCTTATCCCAACCCTCACGTTTAACATCCTGCTCTATCACCTGTCGTACCGCCTCTGGCGTCACTTGATCCAAAAGCTCATTACCAATCCAATATGCCTCAACCACTTGATTGTCAAATGGGTCAGAAATACTATTGGCTCTAGCGATCAAAGTATAATATGGCATTGCCACCTGAAATTGACTCAAAAGTTCACGAATTCTCTTCTCATTAAAAACTCGTTTACCAGTCACAAAATCAAACAATATTTTATGTGCATGCTCTGGTCCGCACCGCTTGAGGATATTTGGCTTAATAGCATAAGCCGCCGCCATTTCTAATCCAGTCATTGTTTTTCTCCCTGTTGAGTAAGTTGTAAAATTTCATCCGCCTCTATGGCTGATATCTTATTAACAACAATTTCATTATTTGTCAAGACCCAATCACCTGCCTGTACACCAGTCACCAACACCAAACTAACATGACGACCGTCTGATAATTCAGCTTGATTGCCAGAAACATTTTTTACTTTTTGGGGGATGGTTAAACACATAAATTGGCGTATGACAAATAGCGTATAGCTTATAGTATTTATTGATAGTAATTTTTTATATCAGACCAGCGGAAGACTGGGCCGTCTTTACAAACGTAGTATGGACCAATAGCGCAATGCTGACAAATTCCAACTCCACAGTACATCTTTTTTTCCAATGACACATAAATATTCTCGTCTTTGACTTTTCTTTTCTTCAACTCTTGGATTACAAACTTATACATCACCGGCGGACCGACAAGCACAGCGACAGAATTACTAGTAATTGTTCTGGTTTTAAACAGATCAGTCACCAACCCCTTGGCTCCACCCCACTTTTTGATCGGCTTCTCCAGTATCACATTAAACTCAGCCCGTCGATTCCAAGCGGCGTATTCTTTTTTAAAAAGCAAAGTATCTTCATTCTGACAGCCATAAAAAATCTGCAGTACTGTATTGTCCAATTTGCCCGATAAATAATCATTTATTAGTGGACGCAGTGGCACAAACCCACACCCACCACCAATCAATATCAATGGTTTATCTTTAAATGTGTCAACATCAAAGCCGTTGCCAAATGGTCCACGAATATCTACTAGGTCACCTTGCTTGAGCTGATGAAGTTTATGAGTCAAAACGCCAACATCACGAATAGCCAACTCAAAATACTTACTTGAATCACTGGACGAAGAACAAATACTAATCGGACACTCGCCCCAGCCAGCTAAACCGACTTGAACAAACTGCCCGAGCAAAAAATCAAATTCAAGGTTTATTCGCTTGTTAGTAAACCTCAAGCGAAACAACTTAGTATCAATTGATTCATCTAATACCGATATTATCTTCACTGATTGTGGCTCGTAGATATTAAACATATAAATTCCAAATTACAAGCATTAAATTACAAACAAATTCTAAATTACAATTATCAATTTACAAAATTTTAAATAAATCCTCTTTTTAAAATTTAACATTAAATCATTGATAATTATTTGAAATTTGTGATATTTAGTAATTATTTAGAGCGCTTTTAGCACTTCATTTATTTTAATCCCGACTGGACACACTGCACTACACCGGCCACAACTGACACACCCTGGCAGAGTGTATTCGTGTGGAATACGGACAAATTTATGAAAATACCAAAAATAAATCTTTTTCTTGACCGTATCTAAGTCCTTATGTCCGCCAGCTACTAGCGTAAAGTCATTGTAAAAGCAGACGCCCCACTTACGACCTCGACTCTCATTACCAGGCTCATTTTTATCTTCAATATCAAAACAAAAACAGGTTGGGCAGGCAATCGTGCACTTGCCACAGGCAATACAAATCTTATCTAGTTCAGTCCAAACTTTCTTGCCGGCTGACTTTTCCATTTTCTCTTTCAAATCAAGCATCCGCTTGTCTGGTCCTTTTTCTGAAATCGGTCCAGCAAACTCAACATGACTGAAATCATTAATTCCAAATTTCTCTAAAATCAATTGTCCTTTTTTTGACCCGGAATATATTTTCATCCGACCATTTTTCATTTTGGCCAGAAAGACATCAAACACTAAATGCTCTAAAACATCTTCCTGAAATTTATGACTAAATACTTTATACCGTTTGTAATCATTGGGCCAGTCAGCACTGTGTCCAATAATTAACATATTGCGTCGTCTTTTCTGATAATAACTGTCACTTGAAAATACCTGCTCAAACAGCGTCAAGGCCTTAAGATCCAAGACATTCATGCCAACACAAGCAATCGGTGGATATTTACGCGTCACTTCAACCAACTTATCTTTTTCAATATTAAACAGTCGCTCATAATAAGGAAAAAATATTTCCTTCCAACTATTGATCGGAATTTCTCCTGACCAATCAATATCAGCTAAATCTTTTAACTCCTTAATCCGAGAGATATCACCCTCTTTTTGCGGTGCAAACAAAAAATAACCACACGATAGGTTAGTTAGAAATTTTTTTATAACTTTATCTTGCATAAGGTATGTAATATATTATAACATAAAAAATAATCAGAAACAAAAAGCGCCCAAAAATAAACTCTGGACACTTTTTAGCTAAGAAGATTTAATTGTCGGATTCGTCGTCACCATCATCATCTTCATCGTCATCATGATTTCTAACCCGATTTTTAATGGTTTCCTGCCTTTGTTCTTTAAGCTGCTGTAATTCTTCAGTTACTTCTTCATCTCCAGATTTAGCTTGCTCTATCAACTCTTGCCTTGTCTGGACATATTCTTTGACTTCAGTCAGATGATCCTCAATTCTGCTATTAACTTCTTCCAGATGAATTCTGACTTCCTCCGGCATATCTTCATTTTCTATTGCCATCAAAAGCCGCTGGCCATTTTCTAGAGCATTACCCCTGAACGCTTGAATCTCCGCCTGAACCTCTTCTGGCAATCCTTCTTCCAAACTATCCATAATCTCCTCACGCCGAAGTTGATGATTGGCGATATTCTTAAGCAATCTCTGCTCGAGCTCATCCTTTTGATCCCACCATTTATCTTGCCGATCTGCCACCTTTTCCATATACTCACTGGCTTTTTGAAGCACCTTTTCTATTCTGGCCTGAATTTTTTCGTCCTGTTGATATTGCTCGGCCATCATTTCAGCAATTTGATATCTCTCTTCAGCATATTTAAGCTGTTTTTGCGCTTTTTTAACCGGATCAATGGTGACGGCCAGTGATAATGCCTCCTTAAACCCGCGCCACCACATACTAAAACTTGACGGGACATCATCTGGCACATCTAGCTCAATATCTTCCAAATCAACAAATTCTGACTCGTCAACGCCATCTTGGGCATAAGTGACATTTGCTAATATAAGAAATATCAATAAAAACAACCCACTCAAAATAACAATTTTTTTCATAAAATTCCAAATTATTAATTATAATTTATATTATACCATATTTTCTACAATCTTGCTTTTAGAAATTCTCTAAGATCATCTCCCAACTCTTTATCTTCTAGTCCAAATTCAATATTGGTCTTAAGCCAGCCCCACTTGGAGCCAGTGTCATGCACTTCACCCTCAATCACCCGACCATAGAGCGGGCGTTTTTTCATTAGTAACGCGATCGCATCAGTCAGATAAAACTCCCGACCCTTTTGTCGTGGCATATTCTCAAGCACTTCAAAGATGTCAGGCGTGAGGATATGACCACCATGTGATGACAGTCGGCTTTTAGTCTTCTCTGGTCCGGGCTTTTCTTCAAACCAATTTACCTGATGAATTCCAGGTTCCACTTCAACCCCATCAATAATACCATATTTCTTGGTGCCCTCATCATCGGTGGTCTTGAGACTCAACACTGGATCGCCATATTTTTCATACACCTCAATAATCTGCTGTAAATGTGGTTTATTCGGACACTTCCAAATATCATCACCCCAGAGCACCGCAAATGGCTCATCACCGATCAAATCCTTAGCATTGAGAACCGGCGTGCCTGTGCCGTAAGGGCCCTTCTGTCGGATATAGATAAAATTCGCCAAATCAGCAACTTCCTTAATTTTCCGACATTCAACGTCCTTGCCAGCATCTAAACACTTTGTCTCCAGTTCAATATTACGATCAAAATGGTCTTCAATTGCTCGCTTATTAAAACCAGTGACCAAAATCACATCTCTAATCCCAGCGGCAACTGCGCCCTCAACAATATACTGAATTATCGGCTTATCCAAAACTGGTAGCATCTCTTTGGGTTGGGCTTTGGTGGCAGGTAGCATCCGCGTGCCAATACCAGCGACTGGAATTACTAATTTTCTCACTTTTTGATTTGCCATGTATTTTATAAAAAATTAATAAATTAAAAAATTAACTTTTAACATAATTATGAAATGATTACAAAACTATCTTGATATAAACCTATCTATATCCCGGCCGATCACCTGAAAATAATTTACTTGCCAGAATTTGAATTCACCAGCGTGAGGAATTATTCCTAGTCGATAATTCTCGATTAAAACCAAATTACATAAGATGAATATTAGTATTACTACTGTCATAATAGCACGTCTATCTATCTTAGCCAATAATGACGCCAAGGCCAAGGCTAAAAATGGCAAGGTCTCAATAAACCGCCGAGCGCCATAAGCATCACCGCCCCCCAAATCATTAAGCGAGCTATTTATAATCCACTGGCCGACAAATACTGCCAAGGTAATGCCAGCTAAAAATTTTGACTTTTTAGACAAATAAAACCAGCCGACCACCGCCAAAATAAAAATTGGCGACCACAACAAAAGTCCTCGATTAGATGAAAGAAGTGTATAAAGCCCATGAAATTCAAACCGGACAAATCCCTCGCCTTGTGGCACTAGTAAATATTGACCATATATATTTTTCCAAATTAATAATTGACTTAAGACAAATACCACCACTGGCACTGTCGCCACCAGCGCTTTACGCATCAAAATCATCATATCTTGCCGGTGACGCCACAAAATCGGCAGATATGCCATTAGAAATATAACATTTTGCCAGCGAGTGGCGATCATTAAAAATATCACCACCGACAACAGCCAAGGATAATACTTTTCTTGTCGCCAAGCTCTGATTATCAAACAAAAAAAACTCGTCACCAAAAATAGTGAGCCAATATGCGACATTGACGATTCCAAAAATTGATAATAAATAATTGAACTGGCCAGCCAAATTCCCAGCGTCGTCAAGACAGCAACTTTCTGATCAAATACTTTTTTAATAATCTGATAGATCATTAAGACCGACAGCACCCCATAAAGCCAAGTCGCAAAATTTATCGCTAGGACGTAGAAATAGGTGTAGCCACTTATAACAACCTGAGGATCAAATAAAGACAAAAGCCAAGTGACCAAATGAGCCAAAAGCACAAATGGCAACCACATTAGTCCAGCACCATAAGCATAAGCATTGGGAATCTTGCCAGTCGGTGTGACGACACTATTGTCCAAAAACCATTTACTGCCAACATCATAATCGGCGTAATACTCTAATTCATTTTTAAAATCAAAATCCCGATCCCAAAGCGCTGACCGAAGCCAAGAATAATAAAACACCCCATCACCCTGAATCTTAATCGGTGAGTTGATATTTATTGCCAAAAACAGAACAAAGCTTAAGATAATTGCTAAATATAAAATTTTAATCATCTCATTATAAATAATCTTAACAAAAATAAAATCTTTAAACAATAAAACCCGGTATAACCCGGGCTGCATTATACTATTTCTTTATTTTTTATTCTACTATTAATCCAGTACAACGCCAATTAACTTCGGCTTCACCTGTTTCAATATTAACCACACAAGCCGGATTACAGCCCTCATGGCCTTCCACGTCCATATCAAGCCAGCAAGTGCCGGTGGTCGCGTTGCAATTGCAATCTTCCTTAACAGCACCCTCTTGGACGCAAGTGCTGTCATTGGCAATCGCCAAGGCCTCTTCCAAGGTCAAGCTGGCACCACTGTCTGTTTGGCACGCCTTGACACTGTCATCTACCGCCAAATTATTGTCCTGACTATTATTTTGATTATCAACCGGCTGATTAATAACCTGACATCCAGATAAAACGATTAATAAAAATAGAAAAAATATAATTTTCTTCATAATGATTAAAAATTTACAACTATGTCCCCAAAAAATAACTTTTAACCTAAATTAAATTATTTATATCTCACACGCCACAAACTAATCCTGTGGCTTATCTATCTCCAACACCTCTATCTCTGATTCTTTGTCAGTAATTTTCTCCACATCTTTATCTATTTTTTTAAACTCCTTATATGACACATTATAAGCATTGACTGTAGTTGATAAGCTATTGCCTAATTTCTGCATCCGGTCATCATAAGAAAAGATGTGTCGTTGGAGCTTCTCCACATTTTTAACAATCTCTTTGGCCTGACCCTCAATCTTGAGCGCCCGTAGTCCTTGAAGTACAGTCTGTAGATAAGCAGCAAAAGTCGTGGGTGAGACGATGATTACTTTCTTCTCCTTAAATGCATAATCAATCAGTCCACCGGTGTCCACCTTGACCGCGCCAACTTCATTGACGAGCAGGTCATAGTAGATCGCTTCAGCCGGAATAAACATAAAAGCAAAATCCAAAGTCCCTTGGCCGGGCTTGATATATTTGCTGGTCTCATCAATTCTTTTTTTCAAATCATTTTTAAATTCCCGCTCCAAAACCTTCCGCTTTTCTTCATCATCTTCATTAACAATTCGATTGTAATTTTCTAGCGAAAATTTCGCGTCCACCGGAATTATTCCATCTTTGGTAATAATTGCCGCATCCACTATGTCGCCATCATCAAATTTATACTGCATTTTATATGCGGTCGGTGGCAAGACATTTTCTAACACCAGATGGAGTCCAGCCTCACCAAGATTGCCACGCTGTTTCTGACTAGTCAACACCTTTTTCAAATCATATAATTGCTCAGAAAATCCAATCACCTGTTTATTGGTCTCTTGAAGTTCAGTTGTAGTTTTGGTGATATCTTTAATCGCGCCAAGCGTCTGGCCAAATTGAGTCTGAATCTGCCGGGATGATTCACTTAGTTTGCCGTCCATAGTTTGATTAAGCTCTCTAATCCGCTCTTGGATCATTAAAAACGACTGATCATCTTTTTTACCCACTCCCAATTCGCCAAACTTTTTATTGAAAAACCAAAACATACCCAAAACTGATGCTAACAAAATTACTATTAAAATTGTAAGTAAAATCTCCATAAAAAATAAAAATCACCAGTTACAAGAAACAAGATACAAGATACAAACAAATTTCAAATTCTAATCTTTAATTTCCAATTTTATTTTTTGAAATTTTATTATTGTTTCTTGTTTGTCTCTTACTTTCTTGTTTCTTATATATTCAACTTAATCTATATTAACAAATTCACTTAATTTATTCAAATATCTATCTATACTATAATTTTCTGCTTCTTTAAGACAATTTTCCTCCATCTGCGCCAGTTTATCCTGATTGTTGGTGCACCATTTGAGTTTCTGCTCCAAATCATCGAAAACAAACCCTGTCTCCCCTTCCCGCACTAATTCTGGTAGTGCCCCTTTGTCTGACACCAATACTGGCACCCCGTGACTGTATGCCTCAATCACCACCATGCCAAAGCTCTCTGACACTTGGCTGGGATTAACCAGCAGGTCAGTATTGGGCCAAACGTCCAGTGCTAATTGCTCTTGAGTCAACCAGCCGTGGAACACAAATCTGTTGTCATCGCCGGCTAATTGCTTGGCCTTATCCAGTGACTTACCATCACCGACGATATTTAAAACTAAATCACCTTGTAAATTCTTTACTACTTCAATTAAATCTAAAATTCCTTTATACTCTTCCACCTGCCCTAAAAAAAGAATCTGAAAAAAATTGTCATTGCGAGCTACCAGAGGGAGTGTGGCAATTCCGTCTTGTAATCCTTGAGATCCCAGCAGTCGCTTGAGCTCCCTCGGAATGACAATAGGATTGGGAATTACAACTCTTTCTGAATTTTTAAAAAACCCAAACTGGTCATACACGCCCTTGATATATTCTGATGGGAAAACCACCGTGTCAGGTGAATCAAATAATTTTCTACACGCCAAGCTATACAGCTTGGCAAAAATTCCGAGTTTCAAATCTTCACCAATTAAACCCGACGGATGTAAAAGTTGCATATCATGAACAGTGTGAATATTTCTTATTTTCATTAACCGCAACATCCAAGGAATATAATATCCCAGCCCTTTCAAATTATGAGTCAAGACTAAATCTGGCTTCTCATGACCAATTACTTTATATACCCGCCAGATCTGAATATCGCTGAACATATCAATAATATGCCAAGGCAGACGGAGCCAGGCCGGCTTCCGGTCAATATCCAAAAAGTTGAAAAGATTAAACGGTTTGATGTGATACACTTTTACACTATTATCATCCCGAAGGAGTGACCGAAAGGAGTGACCGTGGGAATCCTGTAATTCACAAATCAAGTTTGAGATGACATCTACTTTATTTTGTCGGCCAACACAAACCACCACCACATCATGACCACGCCCCTTAAGACCACTAACAATACTCTCCACTACCACCTCGGCTCCACCACGAGTGTCTGGCTGATAGACTGAATTAATAACTACAATTTTCATGATTTTTATGTTATAATCACAACATCATATTAGCTTATTTTATCAATAAAAACAAATTTATGACTGATAAAGATCTAAACCCAGATGAAACAAACCAAGCTGAAAATTCGTATAACATTGAGGGAAATCAAAAGAAAGATGAAATGACAGAAAAATCAAACAAAAAGAAAAAAATTATTATCTATTCTATTATTGTAGCCGTCGCTACAATTATTGTGGTTGCAATTATTATCACAATTATTATTGTTATGCGTCAAAAACTAGATGACCCAATCGGCTGTGAAATCACTGGCACCTGTGAACAACCAACGACAACAGGCCAAATCTCACCTTTTGGCATCCACGGCGGACCCAATCCAATATTTGACACCAACAACATAGATCTTGGCGTTAAAATCGTCAGATATGGCGGTATTACTGGCGCTTGGGGTAACATTGAAAAAACCAAGGGCAAATACGACTGGTCTAAGCTAGACCAAATGATCCAAGACACCAATGATGCTGATATGGAAGCCATGATCACGGTCAGATCTTTTAACCAGTGGGATCAAGGCGTACCCGGATTATCCCCAGAACATTTTCTGTATCCAAAAGATATAAACGCTTATCTTAAATTCTTAAATACTTTTGTTGAACGGTATGACGGCGATGGAATTAATGACGCGCCCAATTCACCAGTCGTTGATTACTGGCAAATTGAAAATGAAGTCAATGGTAATTTTTGGAGCGACACACCGGAAAATTTTGCCAAACTTCTGACCCAAGCGTATCAAACAGTGAAATCAGCCAACCCTGATGCTAAAGTGGTTATTGGTGGAGTTAGTAGTCCTAAGGGATTTGATTATTATATTAAAATCCTCAAATCTTTGACTCAAAAATCATTTGATATTTTTGATCTGCACTGGTACGGATATGCCGGCGAATATATCGCCATGACCAATATGGGCACCACTGATGACTTTAAAAATTTTATGGTGGAATTAAAAGATACTCTGGCGCAATATAGATACGAAGACGTCCCAATTTGGATGAGTGAAACCGGTACTCATGGCGGAGTAAATGTTGTCAACCAAACTGGCGGACTACTGCCTCAGCAAGATGAAAAAGATCAAGCAATAGAGCTAGTAAAAAGATATGTTTATTTTATTGACGTTGTGATGTGGTTTAAAATGACAGAGACCCATCAGACTGGCAATGTTGGAACTAGCAATGGCTACTTTGAAAATACCGGACTAATTAATAATCCGCTTAACTCTGACGGGCTATCACACAAAAAATTGGCCTACTATGCTTACAAAAAAATGACCGAAATCTTAGATGGATCAGATTGGGATAATATTGAAATAATCCAAGAGTCTGGAGGAATTTATATTTATAAATTTATAAAAAATAACAAGCCAATTTGGGTGGCTTGGAATGAAAATGATAATGAAAGGCAAATTACTATATCTAATCTAGATTTTAATGAAGTACTGGTCACTGAAACAATACCAAAATATAATTCAGGCAATGATGTCAGTAACTTTAACAACGCCTTTAATAGTGAAAACAAAACGACAAATAATGGAAAAATTACTCTTACCTTGGGAGAAACTCCAGTTTATATTCAATAATACCTTTCAGTCACATAAAAACTCCGCTATTATTTGCGGAGTTTTTTGTTGCGACGGTATTTATAGGTATAAGCGCTCAAGACTAGATATGATCCAATCAGATCAAACAGCCAGTCACTGATATGGGACTCGCGCCCAGGTACAAAAGATTGATGAACTTCGTCACTAATACCATATAGAATGGCAATAATAAATCCACCAAAAAACGCCACCGTTAATTTGTACCCGCTACTCATCAAAGCTCGGATTAACAGCCCGGTTAAAACCGCATACAAAACAACGTGGGCAATTGATGAATAAACATCACTTCCCTGTCCGCTCTCGCCACCACCTAAGCCGAAATCACTAACCGAAGATGACCAGAATATCAAAGCCATCCAGACAATGGCTAACGTCCAATTAAATATCTTTGAACCATTTTCTTTTTGAAACATATTTAGAAAAATTTTTAATTTTGAACTTAAAATCTTTATTAGGTGAATTAAAAATTAAGTGAATTAGAAATTATATCAGTATATATTTTTTCTATCTTATTAGCTACCACCTCCCAACTATATTTTCTTACCACTCGCTCTCGTCCTCTGCCACCCATTGTATGTCTTAATTTATCATCAGATAGCAATCTAATAATCTTTTCAACCAGATCATTCTCATCACCGGGTTTGACGAGTAGTCCAGTCTCACCGTCTTTAATGGTCGCTCGACTTCCCGGCCAATTGGACACAACCCCAGGCACCTCACAAGCTTGGGCTTCAGCTGTGACGATCCCAAAACTTTCGGTCCGAGCAATTGACGGCAGGACAAACACATCAGATAAATTATAATACTTTGACAAATCTTCATTTAGCACCCAGCCAGTGAAAATCACTCCCTCACCAGCTAATTTTATATATCTATCCTTCTGATCGCCATCACCTATTATAAGCAATTTAATGTTTGGAATTTTTGTTTTAATCTGTTCATAAGCTCCAATTAAAACATCAACACCTTTAAAAAAATGAAGCCTGCCCAAGCCCCCGACAAATATTATTACCTTATCATCGTTGCTAATACCTAACTTGTTCATTAACCTTTCATCTTTTCCAGCCGGCTGAAAAATATTTGTATCCACGCCGTTTGGCAATTCAACAAACTTATTTTTATATCGTGCTAAATATTTACTAAGATATGAATTTTCAGCATTATCCCAAGACAGCACACCAATTTTGTCGCTCGCTCTCACTAGCAGCCCCAGAAATAATTTAAGATAAAGCCAAAACACTATCTTCTGCCAGTCATGACCGACAGGATCCATCTCATAATGAAGTACCAGCTTCTTTTCACGATTTAAAACTTTAAACAACCAAACAATTAAATCTGTGCCAAAGAAGGGGTAATAAAGGTGAATAACATCATACTCCTTCAAACGCTTGCAAAGGGAAAATATTAGTCCAGCTTTGCCAATCTTAAACCAGACCGGCAGATACTCTACGGCTGCTGATTTTGAGATATTTTTATATTTAGGCGAAAAAGCCGTCACTTGCCAACCCCGCCTTTTCAGCTCTTTAGTGTGATAATATGCATTATTGCCAATACCACCGCCTTGAGGCGGCCAAGCACACACCACAATTGCCACTTTCTGATTCATTTAATATATGAGTTAATTTCTTACTATGATATGTTTAGTATAGTATTTTTATGCTTATTTGGTCAAAAAAAATCCAGACACCGTGTGTCTGGAATGAATGTTGAAAATCAATTTGTATCCTTTGCCTCTTTCAAATAGTTAATAAGCAAATCCGCAACCATCATACCTGCTGTACAAACGAACGTCCCGATACTTATCAAACCAAAGAATAAAGCACATCCATCATGGCCAAAACTTAAAGATACACTAGCGATAACAGCATGAGTAATTCCGACTAGATAAATAACAACTATCAACACCATCTTGTCTTTTATTTCACCTCTCCTCTAGTTTATTAAAGGTTCTGGACTTAAACTTATCACATATCAAACAATCAATCAAGGCTAGAATAATTCCAACAACTATAATTGTCTAATTGTCTAACAAAAAACTTGATAAGCGATCAAATGTAAGTTAAACTTAAGATAAACTTAGAATTAACAAATAAATATGCAAAAAACAATAAATATCTATCTTGAGTGTTTTAAAAAAGAAGTGACAACACTTATAATTTTTAACAAAAATTATTAATTAAAAAATATGTCCAACCACTACTCCAAATTTAAAAAAGAAGACCTCAGCTTAAGAGATCAACTAGCGATTGACCGGACTTTCTTGGCTAATGAACGGACATTTCTGGCTTACATTAGAACCGCAATTGCTTTTTTAGTCGTCGGAGTTTCTTTGCTTAAATTTTTTGCTAATGTGATGATCCAGTCATCCGGTATTATATTTATAATTTTGGGAATTATTATTTTTATTTCAGGAATCTTTAAATACTGCAAAATAAACAAATCACTAAAAATTACCAAAAAATAATTTTTCTCACCAGCCAGAAATAAGCCGTCATTATCGGATTGACGATAATTCTCAATATTTTATTATCAATTTCCTGAAATTCAACCACCCCGACAAACAATTTCATAATATCCCGATCACTCACTTGTCGAATCTTAAACTGGACATCAAGTCGATGACTTATAATTGACGGCAGGTGGAGCAGTATCCACAGACAGCCACGAAGTTTTTGCCAGAACCAGCCGTTTTTAATTGAATACAGCGTTATACCCAACTCCATCACCAGTAATGCCGGTAAAATCAAAAGTAAAGTCGCCATCCGGTAATTTTGCAAAATGACGATCCAACGATTTCTGTCCATAAAATAAAATTTATACTTGGCTTTGCTATAGTTGTATTTATGATATACCACCGATAACGGATCAAGCACCACCTTATATCCTGCCAGACGCAGACGCCAGCCCAGATCAACATCTTCATGATACATAAATAGCCGATCATCAAACAGATCGGTTTTTTGAATTGCTGACATCTTAAGTAAACAAGCCGCGCCAGACGAATATGGCACTTCAAACGGGATGGTAATGTCTTGCTGATCTTTAAATTTATATTTGTTGCAATACGCAAAACCCAAAAAGTGGATACTATTGCCAAAGCTATTAATCCTATCTTTCTCTGGATAAAGCAAGAGTTTTGGCTGAACCGCAGCAATTGTGGCATCACTTTCAGCCGTATCAACTAGCCGTTTGAGCCAACCACGCTCCACAATTGTATCTTGATTAAGCAAAGCCACATAATCTGACCTATTTTTCTGCGCCAGATAATATCCTTGGTTATTAGCTTTGGCAAACCCGGGATTGTCCTTATTCTCCACTAATTTAACTTGGACGTACTTTTCCTTAATATATTCAACCGTACTATCGATTGAGTTGTTATCAACTACAATCACCTTGACCAGCTCACTTGGATAATTCTGATTAAATACACTACCCAAACAATCGTCCAAATAGTGGCGACCGTTATGAGTGACAATAATAATTGTGATTTTGGGAACCATGTTCGAAAAAATATTCTTAATTTTATATCTTTTTATAATCAAATAACGGTAAACAGTCAGTGGTAGACAGTCAACAGTCGGCTGCCTTCTTTATTATCACAATCACTTTTACCACATTGTCATTGCGAGGGAGCCTCAAGGCGACCGTGGCAATCCCGTATTCTGCGGGATCCCCACGGTCACTCCCGTTGGTCGTTCCCTCGGGATGACAGCGGCGGTAGACGGTCAGCCGTTCCAGTTACCAATCCTCTTTCGGATAATATTTTTCGCCCAACTGACCGGTAATATTTCTGATTATCTCAACCTCACCGGCCGACAAATGTTTTTGCCAATTTTTTACAATTGACTTAGAGTCCCGCTTTAATATCAGAGCTTTTTTATAATCAGACACATCAGACACATTGCCTGCTCCGGAATGAACCCTAATCGCTTTTTCTATCTGTGGGGTGAAGTCCAAACCAAACCGTCGATATAGCTCTTGATACTGATCCACTGAATTGGCAGACAAATCCTCATGCCGGACCAAGATCCAATTTGAATTACGAGTTACATAAATATCCAAAACATAATTAACCACCAGCCACAGCAGTCCTGCTTCCTCGGCAAAACTCATATCCTTTTTCTCCATCTTATCTTTAAATGGAGACAGATAATCTTTCATCAAATCATCCTGCTTTAATAAATTATTAAAATCAAATCGCCAATTCATTCGTTTTAAGCTGGCGTAAAAAGCCGCCGGATGACGAATTATGCCCAGCATCTCCAGATCAAAATTTTTGACCAACCACTCGGCCGAATAAACCGCCCCACCAACGCCTTTAATTAACACTCTTTTTTGTCCGGGGACCAGACCGGTCGCCCAATATTTAAGCGCCGGCAAATTAAACCGAAACTTGCCTCTGAATTTAAACAGCTTTTCAATTTCTGGCAGATACTTCGCTTGGTTGGCCTCACTGATATACACCATCCAATCTGTAAACACCTTAAGACCAGTATTAGGATTAAATGGTTCCGAAATATACTTGACTTCCCACGGCAAAGATAGCATCTTGGCTAGCCAAGTGGTGCCGCTACGGTGTAGACCAGCAATTAAAATCGGTTTTCTGTTCATAATTTACTTTTGAACAATAATTATAAGCTTGTTTTTACCGCCCAAAATATTGGTAGTGGCATTAATTAAGGATAATACAATTTTCGGAATAAAAAACTTTTTATTCCAAGAAAAAATGCGATCAGAGGCAGTGTTCTTAGTTCTAATCTCCAAAACTTTAAAACCTGATCTGACTAATAATCCATTAATTGATTTTTTTGAGTGTAAAAATAAATGATGAGGCCCGAACATCCACTTTGCCGGCCAACTTATCCCCAACCACAATATCAATAAAATTATTTTGTTAATTAAAGCGTTGCTATTGGGAATTTCAATCACTAAAACCCCATTGTCAGCCAACCAATCATAAACTCGCTTAATTGTTTTTTCTTGTTCTTTTAAGTGTTCCAAAATATCCCACATAAACACCGCCCCAAACCCGGAATTTTCCAACTCAATTTGTGATACATCGCCAACAACTGACTCAACCTGAAAATTACTCTTGGCAAACTTGACTGCTGTCTGGCTTAATTCTATGCCCAAGCCCTGATAATTATTACTTTTTAATATATCCAAAAAAACTCCAGCTCCACTGCCCAAATCTAAAATCTTTTTATTTTTTGGTAGATTGTACTCTTGAGCGATATTTAAAAACAACTTGATTAATTCTGTGCCATCTCGACTATTTTTATAATCTTTGACATTTTGGTAATAAATATGCCGCAAACCGATATTATCATAGGACTGGTAAAACTGATCCAAAAATTCATCAGTGGGCAATGGCGAAGTAAATATCAAACCGCAAGCTTGGCATTTAAAAAGCGCATAATCACCCTTATCAATCACGCGATAATCCAAATACAATTTTGTCTTAGCTTGGCAATTTGGACACATAAAAATTATTTGTCTTTGTCTTTATCTTCAAGCGCGACCTGTCTGGCGATTTTGGTAATATTGTCTTCTATTTTGTTAAGCCGCATTAGCAAACGAAATAAAATATAAAAAATCAAAATAATAGAAGTATAGACCACCAAATCCACCCCGCGAGTCACTCCCACTCGTGACGCCAATTGACTGGTAATCTTGGGATAGCCAATCACTACAATCGCCACCAGCCAAATCACCAGCCAGAGAGCAAATTGTTGACTTGTTAACTCCCCTGACTTTAATTTAAAAATTAAACGCAAAACTATCAATGCGATAATAGTGATTAAAATAAATTGAATGATAAGCATTACTTTTTAATTAGTAAATCAAATAAAATATTAAAGGCATTGAAAATACTCTGGCCTTTTTTCTTGGAATAGCTGGTATAACTAATCGTCACCGGCGTTTCAATGTATTTAATCTTTTTGTCAGCGATTTCATGCAAAACCTGCGAAGCATAAGCCTGGCGATCTTGGGTCAAATTTAATTTTTGGATTGCTTCTCTACTCCAAGCCTGAAAACCGTTATGAACATCAGTGAGTTTTAGTCCCGTAGTCAGACGAGTAAATAATAAAGCTAATTTCAAAACGACTAATTTCACCCAAGGAATATTTCTGACTTGGCCCAAAAACCGAGAACCTAAAGCCACTTCATATTTACCCAGTAGTAATGGCTCAATCACTTGGCTTATTTCTTCCGGCCTCATTTGACCATCAGCATCAAAAAATACCAACCCGTCATAACCAGTGTCAAGGAAATATGTCAGACCGGTTTTAATCGCTGCGCCTTGGCCACGATTGATCGGATGAACCAGTACTTTAGCGCCGGCTTGTTCTGCTAAATCTGATGTATTATCAATAGATCCGTCATCCACGACCAACACTTCAAAGCTCTGAGCCTTAACGCTTCTAATCACTTCGACAATTTTTTCCGACTCATTATAGGCCGGGATCAACACTAATATTTTCATTAATTTTACTTTCTTAATTTTTCTAACCAAAGACCAATTAGCCTCTGACTGATATTTTCTTATAAACTATTATGACATTTTTCGATTAGAATTACAATAAAAAAATAAAAACAGACAGACACAAAATCCATCTGCTATTTTGATTTTTTATTTTTTATTTATTTTTTCCCGGGCGTAAAACATCCTTTTGGGCACTCAAATAATCAATCGTCTGATGAAGTCCTTCATTAAGTAGGACAATTGGAAACCAGTCCAGTTTCTCCTTAGCTAAGCTAATATCAGGCGTCAGCTGTGGCGCCATAAAGCTATCCGGCTTCTTATATTTAATTTTTGATTTGGTGCCAGTGATACTAATCACCTTCTCGGCCACTTCAGAAAATTTGGTTTGCCAGTCAGAGCCGATGTTAATTGGGCCGACCTCGACACTTTCCATCATCTTAATCATCGCCTTGATCAAATCAGAAATATAGAAGTAACATCCGGCACTGTCTTTATCACCAAAAATCGTAATATCTTTCTTTAGTAGCGCATCTCTAATCATCTCCGGAATCATCCGACCATCATCCAATTTCATCTTAGGTCCATAGCAATTGAATATCCTAATAATCTTGGCATCCAAATTATGAATTTGGCGATAATTACTAACCAAGGCCTCGCCAAACCGCTTGGCTTCAACATAAGCCGACCGACTGGCAAGCTGATCCACTGCGCCAACATAATCTTCTTTGACTAAATCTTCACTTTGGGCGTCGCCATAAACTGCCGGACTTGAAGCATATAAAAATTTGGCTTTGTATTTTACCGCCAGATCAAGCGCGTTGCTTAGTCCGATTGAATTGGCCAGCATAGTCTCAATTGGATGTTGGCGATAAGTGTTGGGCGAAGTCGGCGAACCAAGAAAATAAATTTCTTGAATTCCTTGAAAATCCACTTTAAAACTTGATAATTCCGGCTGTTGCTCCAATTCAATGGTCTCAATAATATTATGATTAATAAATTCAAAATTTGGATTTTGATACAAATGGGAAATATTGCCCTCATCGCCAGTCAAAAAATTATCTATACAAATCACCTTGTTGGCTGTGACTAATTCTTCGGCTAAATGAGAACCGACAAAACCGGCACCGCCGACAATCAATATATTTTGCTTGTCAAAAATTACATCTTTTGGCATATTGTTTACTTGAAATATTATTAGATATCATTATTATTAGTATACAAAATATTGGTGATAAATACAAGACATAATAAAATGTAAGAAACAAGATACAAGCAACAAGATACAAACAAAAAACAAAGAATCAAGTTCCAAACGTTTGGCTATTGAATTTTGAGATTTGAAATTTGTTTGTTTCTTGCTTTCTTGTTTCTTAGATATTTATTCTTGGTTTTTATTTGCACCCGTCCACAATCCATCATGACTGATAACATTACAGACGTGTCACTTTTCTCCCACGTTAAATGTCCAATACCTATTCAACGAAAAACTTAAAAACGCCACAATAACTGAAATTAGGGCTTTGGCCAGCAAATCATAAAGTCCCAAGAATTCAACAAACACGAAAAGCAACCCAAGATTAATTAAGGCGCTGATAATATTAACGACCGTAAATCTGACATATTGCCAACCAATTTTTGGTGAAACGCTTTTAAATGTCCAATGTCGATTAATAAAAAAACTCCAAGTCATTGCCACCGCATAAGAAACTATCGCTGCCAGAATATAATAAATCCCCAAAAACCTAGTCAGGAGCCAATAAACCAAAATATCAATTAGAAGATTAGACACACCGACCAGACAAAATCTGATAAATTCCTTAACAATCGTAATTTTATTAGCCAAATTATTTTTCATTATTTATGCTATATGGAAAAATATTTTCCTCCCAACTGACTATTTTTGACCCATTAGTAAAATCTAATTTTAAATCAACATTATTGACTATAAATTCAATTTTGAAATTATTTACTTCAAAGCCGGATGTCATCACCAGCCGTTTTAAATCATCAGTTAAATAATAAATATCTTCAGAATTTTTATATTTTATTAGAGTACCATCAGGATAGCCGTTGTCAGGCAAGTCAGAACCGCGCTCATAATTGGCTTCAAACGCATTCTGAACCAATATTAGTCTATCTTTGTAATCGTCACCATACAACATCTTTGCATTAATTTCAGAAACCAAATGAATCTTGCCGGAAGTTGAAACTCCATAAATTCTTGAACTGTTTTTGAACTTGATTAAGTTGGTACCTGGCCTGACAATGACATTGTCTCCGGCCTTTAAATCGCCAAACTGTTCAACTGACAATATTTCAATATTTTGATCTTCCCAGGTGCCACGATACCAACTCCAAAATATATTTGACTGAGGGAAAAGGTGCCGCTTGTTTTTGTTGTCAATAAAATAAACCGAGTTTGACTCGGCAGTCTTGGCCAAATAGCCATTACCCGCCTCCAAATCAGCCAACAACGCCGCTTCCGCGTTGAGTCGGCCAGAACCAAGCTTGCCTTGATACAAAATATTTTTCTGGTCAATGTTATTGGTGTTGTTTAATATCAAAGATATGATCTGTGATGGTGAATATGACAAATTTTTTGACTTTACCAGGGCTGCCACACCAGAGACGATTGCGGTAGAAAATGATGTGCCGTTCCAATTGGAAAAATATTTATCTTCAAAGCCGTTATCCGGATCATAATAAGACAAGCTGATCAAGCCCTCACCCGGAGTGGCCAAATCAATACACTCAAAGCCATAATTTGAAAATGATGATTTAATATCTTGAGAGTTGACCGAAGCAACCGCAATCACCGTATTGTTATTGCCCGTATTGCCATAACAAGCTGGATAAGCCGGAATACGATCGAGATTAAAACCATCAACCGTGGAATCCGTATTACCGGCGGCAGCTACAATCGTCACGCCCTCGTCATAAACCCACTGGATAATATCTTCCAGTCGTTCACTATATTCATAGCCGACCAAACTCATATTAATAATATCAGCGTCGTTATTAACTGCATATTTAAGCGCTCGGATTAAATCATCCACTGTTCCCGAACCAGCGCCGTCTAAAATCCTGATCGGCATAATCTTGGCTTGAAAAGCAATCCCAGCAATCCCTTCTTCATTATTGGCGACTGCGGCAATTAGTCCTGATACGCCGGTACCGTGGCTAATGGCGCCCTCACTATAATCTTCATTTAGTTTTGGTGACGGGTCAGCCGTGTTAGTCACAAAATCCCAACCATTGACATCATCAATAAAGCCATTTTTGTCGTTATCAAGACCATCACCGGCTAGCTCGCCTGGATTCTGCCAAATATTAACCGTCAATTCCGGATGATTAATATCAACGCCCGAGTCCAATACCGCCACTACCACCCCCTTGCCCTTGGCAATATCCCAGGCATTACTCACTCTAATTTGATTAAGATAGCTCTGCTGATTATACAACGGATCAGAAGGAACATAAGCAAAAGAGCCCATTGGCAAAATAGACAAAACAAATAAAATCACCAATATTTTTTTCAACATATATTAATTTTAAACTATTTATAACAAATTTGGAAGAGGGACTTGCCCAGCTCCAGTTTTTCTAGAAAACTTGAACGGGGTTGATTTTTAGCCAATAATATTGTATAAATAACTCATGTCTGATTTTTTCGTCAAAACTAAAAAGTTGATTCTAATCCTTGGTGATATTGGCACCCTTTATTTGGCATTATATCTCACTTTAATTGCTCGGTATGGCTATCCAATCAACCCCGGGGTTTGGAATCGTCACTTAATCCCCTTTTCAGTATTATTTTTGATCTGGGTGATTGTTTTGTTTATTAATGATTTTTATGATCTGCGGATAAGTTATAACACCAATAATCTACTTGACTCGCTAATTCGGATTTTTATTATTAACACGGTTATTGCGGCGGTGTTTTTCTATTTTATTTATAATCCATTTATTGGCACGATTAGACCGCAAAGGGTGTTGGTGATTGATATTGTATTTTCTTTAATAATATTGTTTATCTGGCGAAAAATTTTTTACAATTTTATTAAATCGTCAAAAATCGCCAACAATATTTATATTATCGGACAATCATCTCTTAATCAAACCCTAATTGATGAGATTAAACGCCGACCACAATTGGGCTATCAAGTTATCACCACCTCAGAAACACCGACTGACTTAAATAAATTCTGCCTCGAAAATAATATCTATATTTTGGTCAGTGCCCAGAGTTTGAGAGATGATAGTCAAACAGCCAGAAATATATTTTCCTGTCTGTCTCTTGGCATTGATGTTTATAATATTAATACTTTTTATGAGCTGATCACTAATAAAATTCCGGTTGAACACATTGAACATAGCTGGTTTTTGGAAAATTTAACTGAACACTCCAAGAAATTTTATGAAATCACCAAAAGATTTTTTGATCTTGTTTTTTCCGCTTTTGGTCTGATTGTTGCCATTCCACTGACGCCAATAATCGCCCTCATTATCAAATTGGAAAGCCCCGGCACAATAATTTTCAAACAAATCAGGACTGGCAAAAACGGTCGCGTGTTTTTGGCGATGAAATTCAGATCAATGGTCAAAGACGCGGAGAAATCAGGCGCTCAATGGGCGCAAAAAAACGATCCCCGGATCACCCGCTTCGGATCATTGATGAGAAAAACTCGGCTGGATGAAATCCCGCAATTGATTAATATTTTAAAAGGCGAGATGAGCTTTGTTGGTCCTCGGCCCGAACGGCCGGAATTTATTACCATCCTAATAACGGAAATTCCTTTTTACAATGAACGGCTATTGGTCAAGCCGGGCTTAACTGGCTGGGCCCAGCTTAAAGGACCGACTTATGGCGGCTCAAAAACAGAATCACTGGAGAAGCTTAAATATGATCTGTATTACATTAAAAATCGGTCTCTACTCCTAGACTTAAGCATTCTACTTAAAACAGTAAAGTTGATTTTGGGTGGCAAAGGACAATAATCAGCCACAAACAAGAAACACACATTTAATTATGGTTTTAAACAACAGTAATTCAATAGCCAAATTAGAACAGACACTGGGCTTTCTATTTTCTTATTTTTTATTCGGCACGATTTTATATTTGATACTTTCTCTGTCAGGCAAATTGCCTATTGGCTGGACTTATTGGCATATCACGGCATTGACTCTGGCCATAACCGCCATTGGCGCAAGTATTAAAAAAATATTCCGATGAAAAACTTTCTGGCCAATTTAAAGGAAGGAATGAAAAACTTCGGCGACCTTATCGGCGCCATTGTTAATTTTACACTTCTTTTTGTCGCTTATATCTTAGGAATCGGCCCCACCGCTATTTTAGCCAAAATAAAAAACAAACACTTTCTAAACCTAAAAATGTCAAAATCCGCCAAGACTTACTGGCTGGATCTACCCTCGCGTATCGTCAAAAAAGAAGATTATTATCGCCAATTTTAAAACTATGTATATATTGGGAATCAGCTGTTATTATCATGATGCCTCGGCCACCCTAATAAAGGACGGCCAAGTTGTGGCCGCCGCCGAAGAAGAAAGATTTACTAGAAAAAAACATGACTCGTCATTTCCCATTAACGCCGTCAATTTCTGTTTAAAATATGAAGGTATTTCAATCAAAGAAATCAACCATGTCGGCTTTTATGAAAAACCAATCCTAAAGTTTGAAAGAATTCTGTCGCAATTTATTGAAACATTTCCTTGGGGATTAAAATCTTTTATCTCATCAATGCCATCATGGATTAATGAAAAATTGAGAATTATCCGGATTATCAAGAAAAAACTAGGCTACCAAGGAGAAATTTTTTTTATTGAACATCATTTGGCGCACGCCGCCAGCGCTTACTTACTAAGCCCGTATGATGAGTCATCAATTGTGACAATTGACGGCGTCGGCGAGTGGAGTACAACCGCCTATGGCATCGGTCGAAATAATACGATAGAGCTGAAAAAAGAAATCAGATTTCCCGATTCATTGGGACTGCTTTATTCTACTGTCACCGCTTACTTGGGCTTTAGGGTTAATAACAGCGAATATAAAGTGATGGGATTGTCTGCTTATGGACGACGAGACAAATCAGCCAATCCTTATTACCAAAAATTGAAACAAGTGATAGACATCAAAGACGATGGCAGCTACAAACTGGATATGAGCTATTTTGTTTTTCATTACCAAAACAAAATGCCGTCGAAAAAGATGTGCCACCTTTTGGGCGGACCGATTCGTCGGTCCGAATCAGAATTAAAGGCAAGGCACAAAGATGTTGCCGCCGCCATCCAGCTAATCTATGAAGAAACACTTTTTAAAATATTGTCCCATGTCCATCAGCAAACCAAAATTGACAATTTAGTTTTAGCCGGTGGCTGCGGTTTAAACAGCGTCGCCAACGGCAAAATTTTAAAAAACACGCCGTTTAAAAATATTTGGATTCAGCCTAATTCATCCGACGGAGGCGCTTCAATGGGCGTTGCTTCTTATGTCTATCATAACATCTTGGATCATGATAAAAATTCTACACTTTCCAACGCCTACCTTGGACCAGAATTCTCCGATCAGGAAATAAAAACCTTTTTAGATAACAATAAAATAAATTATTATGAATTCACCGACCGACAAAAGTTGATTGATAAAACTGCCCAGCTAATTTATGATAATAATGTCATTGGCTGGTTTTCTGGCCGGATGGAATGGGGGCCTCGAGCTTTGGGGGCCAGAAGCATCTTGTCTAACCCGACCAATAAGAATATGCAGGAAATAATAAATCTCAAGGTCAAACATCGCGAGAAGTTCCGTCCGTTTGCGCCAGTCGTCTGTGAAGATGATGCGAGCAAATATTTTGATTGCGATGAGCCAATTCCAGCACCAACAGATTACATGCTGATGGTTTACCCGATTAAAGAAGAATACAGGAGCCAACTACCGGCCGTCACTCATGTTGACGGTTCTGGCCGACTTCAGACGATCAGACGAGGACAAAATCCTCTTTACTATGATTTGATCAAAAAATTTGGCGAGTTGTCCGGCGTACCAATTCTTATTAATACTTCGTTTAATATTCGGGGCGAGCCAATTGTTTGTACACCTTACGACGCCTATAAGTGTGTAATGGGCACTGGTATTGATTATTTAATAATGGGCAACTTTTTAATTAAACGAGCCGATAATTCCCAAGACAAATGGGATAGTGAAAAATATGCCAAGGACTAAACTGATAATAAAAACTATCGGACTGGTAATAAATATCATTGGTCTAGTGTCAGTTATAATATTAAATAGTTCATTCGCAGTAAGCTCACTCCTAATTGCCATTTTGATCTTAATTTTTGGACTACTTTTAATAATCTTAGGCTTAGCATTATATCTGGCGCCAAGTTTTTTTATTGCCAAAAGGAAAGAATTAATTCTACTAACCGTTACTACAATTATTTCACTGGCAATTCTTGAGCTCGGGGTTAGAATAATTTTGCCCCAACCACAAACCGCTTGGTATGGCTATCCAACTGGCTTATTTATACCTGATGACACCAAAGGCTTTTCCTACCAACCAAATTTTCAAGGCTACTTTCCCAATCCGCCTTATGACAAAATTGAAATTAAAATCAACTCACATGGACTGAGAGACAATGAGCATGACTATACTAAATCGGCCGGTGTAAAAAGAATTTTGGGTCTTGGCGATTCTGTCACCTTTGGCGCTGGGGTTGACTTTGAAGATACATACCTGTACCAATTAGAAAAAAAGTTCACTGCTGATAGTCAAAATGTTGAAATAATCAAAACCGGAGTTAATAGTTATGAATTTGATCAAGAGTACACTTATTATTTTGAAACAGGATATAAATATAGCCCTGATATTGTGATAATCGGCGTCACCTTAAATGACTTAAGAGAAATAACACCAGAAGAAATACAGCTTGAAAAAACCCAGCTGGAAATCTCCACCCCAAAAATAGAAACCTTAACCCCAGCCGAACAAATCAAAAAATATTGCCACTCTTGCTTTGCTCTCTACTTATTGACCAAATCGCAAACAGAAGCTCAAATCCAAAAAGAACACAACCAAAAATACTTTGAACTCAAATTAAATAAAGATTGGAACGACAACTGGGAGAGATACAAACAAAAAATTATTGACTTTAATTATGCCTTAGAAAATGATAATATAAAGCTAGTCTTAGTAATTTTTCCTGATACGCAACAATTTGAAAATTCTTATAACTTAAGTAAAATACCACAAAAAAAAATTCAGGAATTAGAAGGCCAGATTGAAATAATTGACATACTGCCAATATTAGATCGTCCGGACTGGCAGAAATATTACTTACCGGGAGACAGTATCCACCCAAACAGTGACGGCCACAAATTAATTGCTGATTTTTTATATAATAAAATAAGTGAGATAATAAAATAAGCATCTATGACAGAAACTCCCCAACCCAAAAATAAATCCATCATCTTTGAGCTCTGGGATTTTATAAAAATAAAAAAGGCCTGGTGGTTGGCCCCAATTATTGTGATATTAATTATTCTAGGCGCGCTAATAATCTTAGGGCAAAGTAGCGTTCTCTCCCCCTTTATCTACGCCCTGTTTTAAGATCACATCAATAATTCTTTTGGCAGATTTGCCGTCCCAATATTTTGGGATGGTATTTTTTTTCCGGCCAATATTATCAATTGCGAAAAATATTTCTTCTTCTGAATTTACTAAAACGTTTGTACCCTCTTCAATTGTAATTGGCCGTTCGGTATTTTGTCTCATGGTCAGACACGGAACCCCTAAATAGGTAGTTTCTTCTTGAATACCGCCGGAATCAGTCAGGAGAAACTGTGCGCCACCAGTCAAAGTGATAAAATCCAAATAACCCAACGGATCAATAATCTTGATCGTTTTCAACTTATCTTCTAACCCAAATTTGGCAATATTTTTCTTGGTCCGAGGATGAATTGGCCAGACGATATTAGTGGTCTGATTAATTTTAGTCAAAATATCTAAAATTTCAATTAATTTTAATTTATCATCTACATTAGACGGCCGATGCAAAGTGACCACACAATACTTCACTAGGTCTAGTCGACTAATAATATCTGTTTGACGCTCTAGATTACTAATAAGCGAATCAATCATCACATTGCCAACAAAATAAATTTTATCATCACTAATTCCTTCTTTAATAAGATTATTACGAGCTGATTCTTCAGTGATAAGCAAATAATTAGATATTTGATCCACTAAAACCCGATTGACCTCTTCTGGCATCGACCGATCATATGACCGAAGTCCCGCTTCAACATGAGCCACCTTAATGCCCAGACGATTTGCCGAGAAAGCGCACGCCAAAGTTGAATTAACATCACCAACCACCAACACTAAATCTGGCTTTTCCTGCCGGCAAATATTTTCAAACTCAATCATAATCTTAGCAATCTGGCTGGTCTGACTGCCAGAATTAATACTCATATTTATATCCGGCTTTGGAATTTTCAAATCAGTGAAAAAAACATCGGACATCTTATCATCATAATGCTGTCCAGTATGAACCAATAAATATTCTAATTCCGGATGATTTTTAATCTCGGCTATTATCGGAGCAATCTTGATAAAATTTGGCCGGGCACCAACTACACAAATTATTTTCATTTTATTTGCTATTTAATAATATTGGAAAAATACTGAATTAATTTTTTAGTCGTATTTTCTACTTTGAATTGATCTAAAAATTCTTTATTAACTTTAATTTCTATTTTCTTATCAATCAGGTTAGAAATATATTCTCCCAAACCATCAATCTGATCATAAGAAAAACAACAAAGCCCCAAACTAGACAAAAACCAATCAGTCGGACTGCCCGTAGGCGAAATACCGACCACTGGCGTGTCGCTACCAGCATAATCAATCAGCTTTGACGGCAAAAAAGGGCTTACCTTAAAATTTGCATCAATTGATACTAATAGATCTGATAATTTCATTTCTTTTAAGCTCTGCTCGTAACTGATCGGTGGTATGATTTCAACAATATTTTCTAAATTATATTTTCTGGCGAGGTTTTTAACATCGTCAATTGAATAACCGACATAGTCACTACTACAACCAATAAATTTAATTTTAATTTTTGATTGTATCTCTGGTTGTTGACTAATTGCCTGAAGTAACGGTTCTGGATTACGATCCGGATAGAATGCCCCAATATGGCTAATGATAAATTTATCATTATGTTTGTTCACACTTGGATATTCACTCTCATTATAACAATGAGGGATTGTCACCGCTCGGTCGTAATACTCACGCGGATGTTTTTTCATTATTAAATCTTTAGCCTGATCATTGGTAAAAACAATCCGGTCACTGTTTTTGACGATATATTTCTCCAGCCACAAGACTTTCTTAGCGCCAAGGCCGGTATATTTTTTGTAAGGATTATCATACCACGGATCGCTGAAATGGGAAATAAACGGCAATTTTAATCTTGATTTAATCATTGCCCCTAAAATGTTGCTCGCTTGAGGGTTGGAAAACGAAAAGACAACATCTGGCTGGTGGCGACTGATTATTTTTTTTACTTGAAAATATAATTTTTGATAATACAAAAATTCATAAATATTTCTCATTATGGCTGACTTTCTGGCCCAGCTATCTAACGTAAAAGGCTTAATCTTATACACCTGTGCATCTGGCTGCCAAGAATCATCGCCCTCATACGCGACAATAATTGATTCAAGTCCTTGGCAAATCCACTGAGGGATCATTTTGCCAATTAGAATTGCCCGAGGACGGACCAGTGGCGGCGTCCAAAAACTAAGGCACAAAACTTTCATCTTAGGTGCTTCATTTTTATTTAATTTATTCTCTACAATCTGCTTTAAACGTGGATGCATGACAAAATACTGTTTCCCATCTTCTGGTTGTTGCGGATTTCTTATTAATTCTCCACTAACCAATTTAGAAACACACTCAATAATTGCTGACACATAAATAGGCTGGGCTTTAGCTCGAAGAGATGCGATGTTATCTCCAACTTCAATATTTATAGAATTAAAACACAATGTGTCGCCAGTATCAATGCCACGATTAATAAAATGGGTGCTGACGCCAATTTGACGATTATAAAATAAACTCCATTCTAACACATTCATTCCTCGAAAATCGGGTAATAATCCTAAGTGGTTATTTAAAATCCCCAGCTTAGTAGCGACGATTATTTCCGATTTAAATATGCCACCGTCGGAAACCACGCCAAGGCTGGTCCGGTTGTGTGCTTGAACCAACCATCTAATAGCGGCGTTCAGATGGTCAACATCGGCATAAATCGTTTCAAATTTATTTCTATAGTCGCGCCAAATAACGACTAGATACGATGGCCGCAAATAAACAGCGCTCAAATAAAAAATTTTATTTTTTATTTTGTGCCAAATAGTCATATTTATTTTTTTCATCGCTAGTTGACAATATCCTGACGACTTCATTTCTATAAACATTCCACAAATTATCCATTTCATCTGTCATTTTATTATTTCTATCCCTTTCCCAGACCGACACATAATTGACATTATAACCGGTGTCATAAACGGCCGCCACATAATTTTCCAACCGATGTTCATATTGATCTATGTGAAAATCGGTGCTTAAGATAGTTTTGATTTTAACCGACAGATTAGACATATCAGAATGCTTGAAAATATTTGGCAGCTTCAATGTTGTTCCGGAATTGCCCAGCTGGATGCCTGGCTTGTTCAGCATAGCCGCCTCAGCTAAGGTGGTGCTACCAGGACTGATGACCAAGTCAGCTTTTTTTAAAATATCTTCGCTTGAAATTTGATAGTCAATCAGTTTGACATTTATAGTTCTGGCAATTTTTTCAATATAAGATGACGACCTTTTACCCGCCATTTGCGGATGTTCTTTAACTGCCAGAGTGTAATCGTCTGGCAGTGACATCGCCACTTGTCTGGCTGTCTCTATCTGATTGCTAAAATAAGAAGCCGTGATGTCAATCATTGTTTCGGGCTGACTTTGTAAAGGGAAATAAACAAATTTATCCAATTTATCAAAAGGATAATAATTGAAATTATCAATAAACCGCCGATATCTTTTTTGGCTGTAATGATCCCTTAATATTATCTTTGGCGGACGATACTCCGTTGAAATGCCTATATTGTCCCAAGGATTTTGAGGCCGTTTGACATACCAACGCAAAATGTTTTTATACGGTTCAACTTCATATCTTATTCTATGTTCAAACGACATTTTGGTTTTTTCTTTGAAGTAAGCGGGCTTTTTAAATTCCGCTCTGAATTCAGCGATATATTGTATGGCCATTTCCCGATTGGAGCTGTCTGTTCTACCGCTGTTTAAATCATCCACCCGGCTATAAAATTCTCCTTCGTCTTCATTATAGCTGTGGGTAAAAATGGACATACCTTTGACTTTACTATCAGTCAAGACGATCATTTTAACGCCGGTTTTTTTCCCGTACAAATTAAACATAATATGATACAAATCCACAAAATTCGGCGCAATAATAATATCCGGACCAAACCCATTAAATACATATTTAACTGACTTATAGACTGCCTTAATATAATAAATAATCTCTTCGTCAGATGTATTTTGCTTAAAGCTGTAATAATATTTATCCTTATATGATCGAATAAAAAGACGCATAGAATAAACCAGCGGCCAAACGCTGTCAATATTCAAATCGTCGCATATCTGTGCCAAAGAAAAATCATCTTCGGCCAAATATTCTTTAGGATTGGCCATAATATCATCTCGGCCGAAAATTAACTCATAATTAACCTTATTTTGATTCAATATATATTCATGGGTACTTCTTTTTGAGGTAATAGCAGCCACGCGACACCCTGCACGCTGAAACTTTTCAGCGATAACATTACCAACATTGATTCCCCAGCGCCGCTGTTGGAATAATAATATTTTTTTTCCTTTTAACTCATCCATATTTTTATTCTTTATTTATTTCTTTTAATAGATTATGGGCGACCAAGGTACTGGCAGTTTTGACCAAGTCAACAAAACTTATACCGGAACGGATTGAAATATCCATGATTGAATTTTTGCCATCAGACATATTCAACACCCATAATATGGCAAAGATATCAATTTTACCCTTTTGACCGCCCAGCGAACGGTACAATCCCCGTCGACCTAATTGTGGCTCACATTTCTGATTTAAATTAAGATAAGTTTTATTGTTTTCCAAAGTGTTAATAATCTTCTGATACAATTTAAACGACTGCCCAAGCGCTTCTGGACTGACAAAATCTAAGTTGTCGGCTGAAGTATGATACCGGTCAAATTCATTATAAACAGATCTTGTTAACGAGCCGACCGGCAGATTAAATCCCGGCGAACAAAACTGACATTCGTCACTCCCTGACGGGAAGAAGTCATTCACCTTGAATTTATAACCCGATTGCTCCAATACATTTTGAACTATTTGATCTATTTCGGCCTTGCCTTGACGACTTTTTTTATAAGTGAAATCGCCACTGTCGCCCAAACAAGTTGCTATTAGTCCGTGCTTTATATTTGACGTTTTATTCTCATTCTGACTCAACCAAACAATTGAACCAATAGTTTCCGGAATAAATAAAAAACGATATGAATATTTCAAGTCCTGCTTTTTATTAATTAAATCCTTAGCCAAAGATACAAGCAGAGTTACCCCACTTAAACTGTCATTAGCCATTGACGGGTGGCACACATAACAAGACAACAAAACCTCATCTTTACTCTTGCCTTCAATATATAGCTCGCCATAGTTCAAACAGCCGTCAGTAAGCGTAGAATCAATCACTACCTCATAAGTATCATCTTTTAGGGTCTGATATTGATTATGAGTCAAACAAAATCCCCAATCTTCATTATAATAAGAGGTTAAATATGGAATCCAATCAGGCTGATCTGGCAAGGTGTGAAGATGAAATTTAAGTTCACTTAAGGTCATCTTTTTATTAACTGCCATGCTATAGCTTACAACGTGCAAATTTGACTGCTTAAAATCAACAATCCTTTCGCCCTTGGAATTTTTAATATAAGCATCTTTAATGTTCCATTCATAAGGCACTGTCCAATCAAATACTTTTGTGCCGGTAGCAATTTCTCTTATCTCTAAAGGCACCAAACCACCAATAATGTCTAAAGTCTCTCTGACGCCACTACCAGTAATACTGCGACAAATTGGAAACAACTTTTTAATTAGATTATACATATCACTACCATTTTCTGACTCTTTATCAGCGCCAACGCTTCCCATTTCTTTTGAGCCCACAGAAAATACTCCCAAAATCGTTGTAGATTTACCCGTTAAAATTTTAGGCGCGTAACGATTTTTTCCAGAAAAGGGCAACACGCGACCAATCAAAAATTGCAATTTTAGTGGCAATTTCCAAATCAAAGATGATTTTTTAACAGTCCATAACCCGACAAACTCTTCTTTAAATTTAAATATCCTCATCAAGTAAGACAGGCTTCGCGGGTTGTATGGCTTAATATGGGTCGGATCGTCATAGAAAGTCTTGACCGTATAATCAAAATTTGGCGTGACAATAATAACTATACCACCAGCCCTTAATACTCGCTTGATTTCACCCAGTATATTTGAGACATCATTGATATGTTCAATTACCGCATAAAAATGAACAATATCAAAATGATTATCTGGATAGGGCAAACGGTTATGCTCAAAATTCACTCCACTATCAATATCAAGGCCAGTCGCCGACAACCCTTGCGTTTTACAATACTCAACAAAACTGCCATCGCCACAACCAAGATCCAATAACTTACCCTTAAACGGACGGTTAAGAATATGAGTAAAAAAATTAGTCAAGGTTTCAAATAGTCGACCATTCAAATAATCTCGCCCGCTTTTAGTTTCAGCTAAGGTGTGTTGTGATTGATAATTTTTCTTTATATTATTATCCTTCATTTTCTTCTTTTAATAAAAAATTAATGTTTTCATCTAACTTTTTATAAATTTCCTTAAACAACAGGTCGGTTGAAATTGTCAAAACCGCATCAAGACCCAGTTTAATTTCTTTGATCAGCTCATTTGCCATCAGATATCTTTCCAACTTTTTATAATAACTAGTTGAATTCTGATCCAAGCGACGCGCAAAGTAGTAATACTCATCTTCATAATTTTTTTCGCCATCAATAATCCGACCCTTAAATTTTTTTGTAAATCGGTAGGGGACTTTGTGCATACATTCAACATGGTGAACAAAAGTACATTCCCTGGTTCCAAATAAGACCACCTTTCCATTGAGCCGATGAAGCTTATCAAAAATAGAATATTGCCCTAATGAGTTATGGCCAATGTCGATTAAATCATCTCGATGCTTGCCCCAAACTGCGACTGATAACATTGGATCAATTGTTCTCCTTACATCAGGCAAGCGCCTGAAATACTCAGTCAAAATACCAACCGTGGACTTACTACTTTCTTTGTCATATACCTTGCCTTCACTGAAACTATATGTAAAAGTCGGCATAACTATTGTCCCATAATCACCAACACACTCCTGAAAAGATTCAACTAACGACTTAAAGAATGTGTCACGACTACTGGCTATTAACTTGCCAAAAACCGATACATCAGAATGAACCAAAATAACATCACCAGGCTCTATGCCTGATTTTTCCAACGCATTAATAATATCTTCCTTAAATATCTGCTTGCCATTTGCCTCGTATAATGGCTGCCGGTCTAAATTTTTATTTGTTTCGGTCATATTTTTATTTTTATTTAACGACAAAGTGACATTAAAGAATCTAAATTCTTAATATCTCTCATTAAAAAATCAGAATAAAAATCCTTGATTTCATCTTCACTAAAATACTTCTTCTGAATTTCAATAGTATTTTGCATTCTTTCTTTATTGAATAAAACCTCGGTCAAATAACGAAAATGAATTTTCTTCATAAACTCCGGCGACAACAGTGGCGTAGCGCAGAATTCTATCTGGTGATATCCACCACTCTCCACTTTTTCCATTTCCGTCCTAGAAAATCCCTCTTGAATCGCCATTTCATAAAGCTTGGTATTCTTGTAGTATTTAGTGGCATAAAACATCGGTAAGCATTTTTTGAACTTCTTCATCATCAACAATGTCGCCTCAACTTCGGCTTTAGTTTCGGTGGGAAAACCAAACATAAAAAACAATCTGACCATAATTCCCCGATCACAACTATAATTAATGTTTTCTTCTATTTTTTGCAAATTAAGATTCTTGTTGATATATCGCTGTAATCTTGGCGATGCAGTTTCAACCGCATAAGCCACGGTAGCCGTGCCCGCCTCAACCATCTTGTCAATAAATTTCTGATCCAGCCGATCACCTCTTAATCCGTTAGTAAAATGCAAATTAATTTTTATTTTGGAATCAATAATTTTATCAAATAATTCCATCGCCACTTCATAATTCAAATTAAAAGCGTCGTCAATAAAGAAAAAATCATTAATCGCCAATTTTTTATGTAATCTTTCCATTTCACTAAAAATAATTCTAGGCGACCTAAATCTCAAACTCTGGCCGAATAAATTATGGCAGAAAATACAACTATATGGACAGCCCCGGCTTGATTCAATGAGCGCATTTTTTCTTCTGACTGAAGCCCAATTCATTTTATTGGCATATTTATCCAAATCAATTAAGGCATAATTGGGAAATGGCAACTGATCCAAATTATGAATAAATTCTCCCGGTCCGTTAAATATGCACTGGCCGTCTTTGCGCACGGCCAAACCGGGCAAATCGCGATAATCCTCATTATTCAACAATTTAGATATAAGCGTTTTTAAGGTAAGCTCACCTTCACCGACGATTACCGCATCAGCCGGGGTGTTTTCTATGACATCTTTATATGCTGATGACGCGTGCGGACCGCCAATCATTAAAAATAAATTGGGAAACTTCTCTTTTATCTTGTGACTCAGCTGATACAGCTCATCAGCGCTAATTGACAGTGATCGAATACCGATGTAATCGAAGTTAACGCTGGCAATTACCTCGATCGCCTCGTCTTCAGTCAAAAAATCTATACCCGACTTTATAATTTTCACTTCCAAATCAAACTGGGACTGTAAAAATGTGCCCAAAGACATAAGTCCAAGGGGCAAGGTAATCATCGACATTGGTCGATGATTACCTTGATATATAAAATAATCACTTAGATCGATAAATAGTATTTTTTTCATCTTTTTATCGGCTCTAAATAAGATAGAAATTCTTGATGAATTTTCTCTGACGAGGCACAAATATTTTTGGCTTGGACACTTATCTCTTGACCATTAAAGTCAGACACCAGAGCTCCTGCCTCACTGGCAATTAATATGCCGGCTGCCACGTCCCACACTTTTGGTTCAACAATCCAAAAACCATCAATTTTTCCTTCAGCTAAATAAGCCAAAGCCAAAGCCGCTGAACCGAGTCTTAATGCCCCACGGGAGCTATCATTAATCTGACCAAACACCTGATATTCATCTTTTTTATCTTTTGATTTTTCACTTGAAAAACCAGCGATAAATAGGCAATCACGACAACTGGCCTTATCACCAACATCAATTATACTGTCATTTTTGTAAGCACCTTGGCCACGCTCGGCATAATATAACTCCTGACTAAATGGGTTATATATTACACCAACGATCGGCTTGCCACCTTTGATCAATGCGATAGAGACCACACAAAGCTCAATGCCTTGGCTATAATTAACAGTGCCGTCAATTGGATCAATATACCAAACATATCCACCACTACTATTACCAGTCGTACCCATTTCTTCGCCTACGATCATATGATCTGGAAACTGGGCTTTAATTATGTTAATAATATTTTTTTCTGAAAGTAAATCTACCTCGGTCACAACATCACGAATATTCCCATTTTTTATATTAAAGTCCTTAACAGTTGCAAAATTACCAATCAAAATCTCACCGCTGGTCTTAGCGGCATTTATTGCCAACTCCAAATAATTATGGTTATCCATACTACCTGCTAACAGTTATTTAAAAAAATTTTCAATCGGTTTATCTAAAATATAACGACTAAGTGGATCATCTATTTCAATGCCGGAAATTTCTTTGAGCACCTGGGCATCAGACACATCTCGACGCAAATTCTGAATATATTTGGCTTCGCTATCATCCTCATTATGATAATTTAAGGCGGCCTTAATCCCACAAGCAATATTGTAGGGGTCAATCTTATAAAAAGTGCATATTCTAAGTCCCAAAATCAACCGATTGTCACTAGACAGTTTTCTAATTGGCTCTCTCGCTACTCTAAAAATCGGATCAAACAGTAATTTATTCCGAAAACGTTTCAGCTCCTTGTCTCGATAATACCGAGCAAATTTTTCATCTGCTAACTTTGAAATAATAACCGCTTCTGTCATTTCATTAATTGCCCCACAGACAACTTCGTTAATTTCTGCATCTGTCATCGCTTGATGAATAAATTCATAGCCACGCAAACTCCCCAGATAAGCCACAATCGCATGAGGCATATTATGAATAAACATTTTGCACATCCAATGCATCTTTAGCTCTGATAGTTCCAATTGTAAAACCTCACTAGGTAAATCATAATTTCCCTGTTCTAAAACTAATACCCCCTTTTCAGTCACGATTGACAATGGATCAATTGCCAACATTTCAGCTGACGCTGTATTGGAAGTAATCACGTCAGGAATGCCAAAATAAATATTTTTATTACCTGACAACTGCCGCAACTTAATTGCTGACTTATTATCATTCTCACAAGAAATTACCGCTTTAGCATCTTTCAAATAATCAACTAATTCATAACATTGATTTGGACCAACACAGGTAAAAACCAAATCATAATCTTTGATATCAATTTTATCACCATAATTATAAACAGCGACATAATCAATATTATTATATTCATAACCGCTATCAGTCGCAATAACAGCGCGGTAGTTACTGTGCCCTTTCATTAGCTCAACCAATTTAGGATTTTTATCAACAAAACTCAACTCACATTTATAAGGCAGTAAAATGTGGGGCAAAAATCCACGACCAATGGCGCCAGCGCCAAAAATTAGAATCTTTTTTTTATCACTCATGGTAATCTCTTATTTTTGTAATTATCTATCTCCCTTAACTGACGCTTTAATATTTTACCTGAAGAACCCTTTGGAATATTATCAATAAATTCAATTTCACTTGGAGTCTTGAATTTACCCAACTGCTCCTGGCAATACGCAATTAGATCTTCTTTGGTGACAAAGCTATTATCTATTAAAACAACAAAACTTTTAATTATCTCGCCCATAAATTCATCAGAAATACCAATGGTGGCCGCCTCAGCCACCGCCTCGTGTGTAAGCAAAACCTCATCAATCAAATTGGGCGCAATATTAACTCCGCCCTTAATAATTAAATCTTTCTTCCGATCAACATAAAACACATAACCATTCTCATCAATTTTACCCAAATCACCAGTGCAGAAATATCCGTTTTTAAAGCAAGCAGAAAAATAATCATCATTTTTATAATAACCTAGAAGTCCCTTACTCTTAACCGCGATCTCTCCCACCTGACCCATTGGCACTTCATTGCCACTGTCGTCAATAATGATCATTTCAACGATGTCTAGTGGTTTGCCGACCGTGCCACTAGGCCGGTCCGGATCTAACGGATTGTCAAATGTCATCTGGCCGGTTTCTGATAATCCGTATTTATTGGATATTGGCAGATCAAACATCTGTTTAAACGAACTTTGAAGTTTGGGCGCCAAAGCAGCCGAGCCACAAGCCACATATTTCAACTTTAACTGCTGACGATCATAATCAGGATACGCCGTATTTAAAATTAAATAAATAACAGTTGGCACCGTTTCGACATATGTAATGCCATATTCTTTAATTATCTGCCAAAAATCTTTTCTAATTTTCATAAAATTCTCAGCAAATACCATTGTACCGCCCATATACAAAGTCGGCAAAAGTGAGTAGTTTATTATTGCCGTATGAGCCATGGGTAAAATACCCAAATGGATAGTATTGGATGTGTGGCCAAACCCGCGACAACATGATGCCACAAGATCAATCTGGTTGTGATGAGCGCAAGCAATCGCCTTCGGTGCAGAAGTGGTGCCAGAGGAATA